>Ga0196981_1000025_pt1 | contig 223001 bp, 186 predicted proteins | sample S3_2013CmetaG_FD_155462 | JGI IMG/M metagenome (GOLD analysis project Ga0196981, IMG submission 155462) | Soil microbial communities from Anza Borrego desert, Southern California, United States - S3_20-13C | ecosystem: Environmental > Terrestrial > Soil > Desert | place: USA: California...
TTCAAAAGTTCGGCATTCCTGTTGCCAAATTTTGAGCATCGTTGTTGCCATTTTCTCGGCACTCTTGTTGCCAAATGTTCGGCATTCCTAATTGCCAAAAGTTCGGCATTGCTGCTTACCGATTACAACTGGTCGGTACTATGATTTTCGTGTACAAGTTGACTAGGATACTGAAGTCGCATGACAATAATGAAGACTGGTTAAACGGAATTTGGTTTGCTGGCCTCCTTGCATTTCTAATTAGACTTGCCGGACAACTTTTTAACCTTTGGAATGTATTTAATGCAGTCTCTGAAGCAAAACAGCCAGACATAAATGCGATCGCTGGTGGATTGGGCAGAATAACTTTAAACTCATTAAAAGGATTACTCATTTTGATAACTTTGCTCGCCCTCTGGGGAGTTATAAAAGGACTGTTAACATACAAGAGGGCAAAAGCGGTACCGGCGCACAAGCATTAACATTTTGTATGAGCAATTCAAATTTTGTTAATTTATTTTTAAAGGAAATTTTACACTGGACATACACGAACGTTGGCTGCAACCCTAATGTAGGTCTGTGAATTTTGATTGATACGAATGAGTGACCAGAAAAATAAGTACATAGTTGATGGGCAACAGATGGAGAAGTATCTAAAGAGTCGATTCACGTCAGTCTCAATTGCATTTTCTATCATCGTGCTATTTACGATGACTATGCTTGGTTTTATTTTTTATAAGCAAGCAGGAGTCAACGGATTGTGGAGTTTTCTATTTTCTATTCCACTTTTGGTTACAGCATTTTTGTATGGAGTTAATCGAGGGCATAATAAGTTGCGAAAATTGACGGATAGTGAATTCATTTTGAAGGAAGACTTTATTATTCAAATGAAACAAAATCAAGTTGAAAGAGTTTTTGGTTTTTCAGAAATAGCTGTTATTGATAAGAGAAAATTTGGGACCACAATTTTGAAGGGAAATATGTGGACAAAGGTAGACTATTACCGACCGAAAAGGAGCCCGTACCAACTTGACGACCCAAAACTAATTTTTGTTCCAAGTATTACTACAAACTATTCCGAACTAATTGAAATAGTAAAACAACAAAGGCGCTTAAAACGAAAGGGACGTTAGGGCAGCAGTAAATAGAACGGGAAAAAAGCCACGGTCATATGACTGAATTAAATACTATTCCGATAAAAGAATTTAAAACAGCCAGAGCATTTGAAACCTGGCTCCTAAAGAATCACGATAACTCAAACGGGATTTGGCTCAAAATATTCAAGAAAGATTCGGGGAAAAAGACCATCAGCTATGCAGAAGCACTTAATGTAGCCCTTTGCTACGGCTGGATTGATGGTCAAAAAAAAGCGCATGACGAACATGCCTGGCTGCAAAAGTTTTGTCCCCGAAGACCAAAAAGTATTTGGTCCAAAATAAATACCAGACATGTCGAAAGATTAATCAATGAAGGTAAAATGAGACGCGCAGGATTGAATGCTGTCGAAGAAGCCAAAGCAGATGGTCGTTGGGAAAAGGCATACGATTCTCCAGCCAAATTGGCCATACCTGAAGACTTCCTAAAAGAACTTAGCAAAAACAAAAAGGCGGAAGCGTTTTTTATGGGCCTGAATAAGACCAATCTTTTCTCTATTGGATTTCGCCTTCAGACCGCAAAAAAACTGGAGACGAGAAAAAAGCGCATAAAGCAAATTATCGAGATGCTGGCAAAAGGCGGGAAATTCAATTAAATAATTCAGCCAAGCGGCGACCATTATTTGGAAAATGCCAACCGCTAACAAACTTAGACAACATTTCATGAACGATCTGGAATTCAAACTTGAGGTATTACGGGACAGGGAGACATTTGAATACGAGGGGATAATCTATTCCGATTGTGCCTTCGTTAAATTGATTGTGGACGGAATTGACTCAATCAAGGAAACTGAGGACAGGAAAGGAGTAGTTGTTTGGGACGAATTAAAAAAGACTAAAGACAATTCTGGCGACTATTTGATTTTGACTTGTGTTTGCGGGATCGCTGACGATGCCAGATTTGATTTAGTGACGGTTGACCGAGGTGAAAAGACGGTCAAGTGGACATTTAATGACGACAGTTACATAGTCTGGGAATTTGACAAAGCGGACTGCGACTTGAAATTGTCAAAACTGAATTCACAAATTGAAAAGCTGATAGTGAAATTAGAACCGACAAATGTCATCTTTCCAGAAAGTACGCGACAATGAAACGTTGCCTAACACAAGCTATACGTCATGCCGGCCCTGACGTTTAATGTGATTATTTTGATGTGCCGGCACGCCCGCCTTAGTGTAGGTATTAACATTTTCTGAATCTAGTTTGGTAACGTGGAAAACTTGGAGATGGTAGGGCCTAGCATTTCGTTTCGCTATTTTTTTAAGCCCTCCCAGCACTTCATAAACATAAACGTTGTGTCTAATGCCATTCAGGAAGCAAGGCTAAAACAATTAAAGTCGGATATCGGGGATGAAGTATGAATTTGGTGCGCGATTTCTATTACCTTGCGAAATAGGCAACACCTCACAACACTGTATGCCTTGCGTTTTGATTTGAACGAGCGTAGATTTTAATGGAAGCAACAATGCCTGAAGCTTCTATTGAGAGGCACGCATTATCAACAAACATTAAACGAAAATCTATGAAGAGGTTGCTCTTTACTGCTCTGGTTGTCATGACAACTTTACCATTGGCATTGTCACAGGAAGTCAATTATGAAGTTTATGCATTGAGATATGCTTCGGTGGCAAACCCTTTTCCAATTGCAGGTCTTGTTTTGGATGGACCTGATAAGGAATTTGTGAATGCGATTTTTATGGTTTGGCTCATCAAAGGAAACAATGGGAAAAACATCCTGGTGGACGCGGGATTTATTGGAGACATTGAGGAAGCTAAAAACTATTCTTTGGAAAATTATCAGAGACCAGATTCAATTCTCACGAAAGTAGGTTTGCGGGCTGAGGAAATCACAGATATCATTTTAACTCATCCCCATTGGGATCACATGGATGGAATTGATTTGTTTCCAAATGCGCAGGTTTGGATTCAAAAAGATGATTTTAATTATTTCATCGGTACTGCCTGGCAAAGCAATGCAAATCATGGCGGTTTCAATAAGAGAGATGTAATTAAACTTGTCAATGCGAATTTATCAGGGAAATTAACGCTTGTTGATGGCGATAATAAAGAAATAATTCCAGGCATTAAAGTTTATACGGGTTCCCGACATACATTCAATTCACAGTACGTACTTGTAGAAAGCGGCACAGACAAAATAATTATTGCCTCCGACAACATTTATACATATTACAATTTAGAGCACTTGAAATCTGCTCCTAAGAATTCGACTTTTGACACCGAGGGTTATGTGAATGCAATGAAAAGGATGAAGACTTTAGCCTCCGATATTAAATTCATTATTCCAGGACATGACGGCCTGCTATTTTCAAGGTTTCCGCTGATAGCAGATGGTGTAATCAAAATAAAATAATTGGTAACACGCCTTAAAACAAACGGCCGAATAATAAGTCAGCGAACGACTAACGATAACGGACGAAACCCAACAGCCGGCAAGAAAATGTTTAAAACATCGCTGAGTCGCATGCAAATTTGTAGTTTGGTTTTCTTAAGTTCGTTCGGTCACGTGAGACAGGACGCAGCTTCGTAAACCCAACCACGTTTCACCCACGTTGCGCAGGAACAACGTACAACTACTAACAAAAAAGCAAAGACATTGAAAAAAAACGAATTACTACTGATTTGCAGTTTATGTCTTACACTTGGACTATCAGCTCAGACACCCGAGACAATTACTATCTCGACAAAAAAGTTTTTGAATACTTTGACGAAAGAAGAGATTCAAAAAATTAGATACGAATTTGACGACACTTTGCGATTGAAGTGGACTAATTTACCGGTTGGATTGGTGCCGCGAACAGGCGTTCAATATGGAGCACTCGCAGACAGTAATAAAATAGCCTTTCATCATGTATTGACAACAATACTTAGCTCGCAAGGATATTTAAAAGTCACCAGTATCATGCAGCTTGACGACATATTAAACAGTTTGTATCAAAATGCATTTGATAGAGGAGAAATTGATCAGGAACTTTTGACCCGGATACAAAATTTAAATTGGTCATACGATAACTTTTTTATCTCAATTTGGGGAGACTTAAAAAACGGCTCTAACTGGGGACTAAAATTTGGCGGACATCATATTTCAATCAACGTGACTGTTACAAAAAATTCAGTTTCCATTTCACCATTTTTCCTGGGTACCGACCCGGCTGAAATAAAATCGGGTTAATATTCAGGGCTGAGAATTTTAAGTAAAGAAGAAGATCATGGTTTCATCCTTTTAAACTTTTTGACTGATAGCCAGAGAAAGAAAGCCATCCTAAGTCAAGATGTACCCAAAGACATTATTACCAATCCGAATAGTAGTCAGAGAATTACGGACTATTACGGGATATCAGTAAAAGACATGAATAATGATCAGCAAGAAGTCTTGAAATTACTGATTCAAGAGTACACCCACAATTTTGAACATGATCTGGCTCATGGACTATACGACCAAATAATCAAGACAGGCATTGAGAGGGTATACTTTTGCATGGATAGGAAGTACAATACGGGACAAGCCGCACTACTATATTATAAATGGACCTGATTTTATAATTGAGTACGACAACTATCCGAATCAAGGGAATCATATTCATCTAATATTGAGAGAAAAAGGTAACGACTTTGGGGAGGACATTTTAAAGGTGCATTACGAGAATAGTGAACATCACAAAAGGAAATAGATGCATTGAACACAGCTGGCACAAAATGTTTCTGCAAAGGTGGGTGATGTGCAAGCTAAAAAATTGGAGAACAACTTGGGACCAAGACATCAAAGCGACGATTTATCAATCTTGTTTAGGTCCACTTTTTTCCGGATTGTGGTGAGACTTTCCGGCTGCGTGTAAAATTGTTTGAAAAGGCTGTAACCATCGTCAAAATATTGAGTTTCCGCTCGCAAGAGGAGGACGTTCACCCTAAAGCCTGTTACTATGCTCAGAAACTATATTGTCATCGCATTGCGATTGCTGGTGAGGAATAAGGTTTTTTCGATAATCAATATTTTAGGATTGTCAACGGGAATTGCATGCTGCATCCTGATCACACTCTATATCCAGGACGAGTTCAATTACGAGAAAGGGTTTCCTGAACGCGAAAAGGTATTCAGGGTCAACTCGACTTTTGTTACAGATGGTGTAGCTGAGCATAGTCCTTACACAGCACCTGCAATTGCGTTTGGTCTGCAACAGGCATTGCCCGGAATTGAGCAAGCCACCCGTGTCGTGCAATTCCTTGGAGTTGATCAACATATTGTACGGTATCGAGATAAAACATTCTTCGAGAAACGCGCCTACCTGGTTGATTCTACTTTTTTGGAAGTATTCCCTTATAAACTCGTGGAAGGCCATACAGCCTCGGCACTTGATGCACCGGCCTCGGCACTCATATCGCAAGATCTCAGTGAACGGATATTTGGGAAAGAAAGCCCGTTGGATGAGTTTCTGATAATCACCAGCGGGCAGTCGGTCGATACATTTCGAATCACAGGTGTTGTCGCTACGCCTCATTATCCATCACACATCGATGCTGATCTCTACCTGAGTATGAACAGCAATGGCCTGGGATCCTGGATGCTCACACAAACAAGCTGGGCCAATAACAACCTGGCTGCAAGTTATTTGAAGTTGCAAGACCCTCAGAATTACAAAACACTTGAAGCAAAATTTGCAGAACAGGTCCAGATCCACGCTGGTGAAGAGCTGAAAGCCTCCGGACGACAAAAAGAGATTTCATTACAACGATTGGAGGATATCAGATTGTATTCAAATTTTAACAGAGGTTCTGGCGTTGGTCAGCGCAGCAGCATCATGCATGTGTATATCATCGCCACCATCGGTATTTTTATCCTCCTGCTGGCATGCATCAATTTCATGAACCTCACCACAGCCAAATCGGCACACCGCGCGAGTGAAATTGGTATCCGGAAATCGATGGGAGCCTTTCGGGGAAATCTGATCCGCCAGTTCCTGGGCGAATCTATGATGATCGTATTATTTGCCCTGCTTGCATCGTTCCTCATGGTTGCTCTGGTGCTCCCAACGTTCAACTCGGTGATGCAAAAGGAACTCACGCTCAATGTGAACAATCTGCCTTTTATCATTATTGCCACGATCCTCATTTGTCTTTTTACCGGAGTACTTGCAGGCAGCTATCCCGCGCTTTTCCTTTCTTCGCTTAGACCAACACAGATCCTGAAAGGAAAGTCGCTTAACGGAGGCGGATCGCAATGGCTGCGGAAGGGTCTCGTAGTCTTTCAGTTTGTGATTACCATCACCTTGATGTCATCTATTGTGATCATTCAGAAGCAGCTTCGCTTTATGCAATCGAAGTCTTTGGGTTTTGATTCCGAACAGGTGATCATGATACCGCTTCGTACGCCAACCGCTTCGCAGGCGTACCGCACACTCAAAGCGGAATTGGAACGGATTGGTGGGGTGAGGCTTGTTTCAGGAACTTCAAGTATTCCCTCAACGCCCCTATTCAGCGACTGGGGAATTTACAAACAGGGCTCATCCAATGATCACTCGTTACTACACGAGAACGTGTGGGTTGACGCTGATTACTTCAATACGATGAGCATACCCCTGGTGGCTGGACGTGATTTTAATACCGACCAGGATAACCTCCCGGGTGATAACAAGCCGTGGAAGATCATTGTCAACGAAGCCAGCTTGAAAGCACTTGGTATTGCATTGCATGAGGCGGTAGGTACTTCGTTATTCTTCGAACCTGGTAATGGCGATCGTTATGAGTACAACATCATTGGCGTGGCGAAAGATTTCCACCAGTTTTCGCTGCACCGGGCGATAACACCTATGACTCTCATATTGCCGCCAGACCGAAACAGCTTTCCATACATGGCGGTGTCGGTAGAGCTTGACCAATATCCATCCATCCATGCCAAAATGAAAACGGTGTGGGACGGGCGTATCAACGATACTCCGTTCGAAAGCATCTTCCTGAATGAGAACATCAAAAAATTATACACGGAAGAAGCAAGAATTTCAACGATGCTCACGATCTCATCTGTTATTGCACTGATCATCTCATGCCTTGGCCTTTATGGACTGTCGATATATGTAGCGGAGCGTAAAACCAAAGAGATCGGCATCCGCAAAGTGGTAGGCGCATCGGTCCAGGGCATTGTCGGAATGTTATCACTTGAGTACGTCAGGCTGATCATCGTTTCGTTTGTGACCGCCGTACCGTTGGGCTACTATATGATGGACAAATGGCTGCAGGGTTTTGCGTACAAGATCAATCCGGGGGTAACCGTGTTCCTGATCTCTGGAGGTTTAGCGTTTTCAATTGCGTGGCTTACGATAAGCTTTGAATCATTCCGGGCAGCCAGGCGAAACCCGGTAGATATTTTAAGAAATCAATGAATTTTGCTGTTACATTTGATTTCAATAGCCATTCTTTCTGTTGTAGAATTCAATTTGCTGCAGCTGTGCACAGGGTTAAAATATCGTTTCTATAAGAAAGAATTTGTGCCCCTTGTGAAATGACACCAACTTAAATCGTACAAACATTATCAAGCCGTCACATCAGCCCACATTCCAAGCCAGATAAAGAGTGCTGGGTGAGGCGTACGGGAACGATTACGGTCCACGCAGAATTCCGAAAATCACTCCCTTTTGAATTGGAAATTTCAAGTTACGATGACAATGAGCTAAGTTTGACAACGTGAAACGTCTCTGCAGTTTGAGTTTACAATTCCAGGAAAGTTGACATGCCAATATTTGAAGCTATAGGTGAATTTTTCGGACAGATATTTGTCGAAAGTTTCTTAGTTAGCGGACCCGTTAAGATTTACGAATGGTTGACAGGTAAGGAGACCGGAATTGATGGATACAGGACGGAGCAGAAGAAATTTATCAAGTTCAGTCTGGCCAAGAAGTTTCTGCTGACATGGGAAATGGATATGACCCATTTAAGGGACAAGTTAACGGATGGCCTTGAGACAATGAATGAAGAACTAAAGACAAATGAATTTCAATTCACAACACTGAGAGACAAGACAATTATCCAGCCTTCGTCATCAATCTCCTTTTATTCATTTCATTTTTTGGTGCGGTGGTTGACTGAGCATAAAATTAAAACCGTGGGAGTTGTTGAGAGGGCCCGGACGATTTACACGACTTACAATGACCCTAATTCGGAAAAACTGGTTGGACAGACAAACAAGGGCAAGAAGTTCTTCATCTCATTAATGGAGGACTATTCGAAGAGACAATTTTTGCGAATAAATAGGGATATTGTGACTATTGAAGAGTTTGACGTCACAAAAATAAAGCGTGAGATCGCGGACAGTAGGTAACAAGGAATAAGAATACATACAGGTGAGATAACAAGAACATTTAAGTTGTTAGCTGGTTCGGAAAATCAGGACGAGTGTACGTCAAATAATAGACTTAAACTCATTCATGACCAGAGTTTTCTAACATTTGATCCCGAAGACAAATTTCGCAGAGCCGGCACATTGGAAGAAGTTAAAAAATGATCTGGGTCAAAACCAAATACAAACACCTATAGAGCCCGTTTCAAAAACTCGAAGCTTTATTTAGTCAAACGTAGGGCGTATCTTATAGCAATGCGAAATTTATGAGAAAAATAATTTTAGATGTCGCGGTAAGCACAGATGGACTTATCGCAGGTCCTAGCGGGGAATATGATTGGTGTTTTTCCGATCAGGATTATGGCTTAACCGATTTTTTAAATAGTGTGGACGCTGTATTTTATGGACGCAAGAGTTATGAGCTGTTCGGCAATCAAATTCCTGACACTGTTAACACCGACACAGAAAAAGAGGTTTGGAATTTAGTCCTCAGCAAAAAGAAATATGTCTTTTCCAGAACCCTGGCAGCAGTTGATAACGAAGGGACATTACTTAGGGGAAATATCACTGAAGAAGTAAATACGATAAAGGAACAACCTGGTAAAGACATTTGGCTCTATGGCGGAGCAAGCCTCGTAACTACATTTGTGAATTTAGGGTTAGTGGATGAATTTAGACTGGCTGTTCATCCCATCATTCTGGGCGCAGGAAAACCACTATTTATTGATATAGAAAAAAGAATTGGATTGGGATTAATCGACACAAAAGTGTTTTCTTCCGGACTTGTCCTCCTCCGCTACAGTCTTGACAAAAAATAAAACGAATACAATTCATTTAGGCAGACTCGCTTGCGTTCAAACAATGCTGTGAATGGAATAATAATGAATCATCAAAAATGAAAATTACAGGGTAAATTTGTAGTTTGTCGTCGGACAGGTGACGTCCAGGTCGGGCTTGACACTTTCCTGCCGACGCGCAAGGCCAAAGTACAGGAGTCAGGTTTCGACCCGATAGTTACCGGTACCATTTTTAAGCTCTCCTGAAACGGCTTATGCACTCACGTTACCATGAATGCCATGACAGTGGTGTGGGCAACGTTTTGGACGTTTCTATTTTCTCCATTTGGAATAATGTGTGTTATTAAATTTCGTTAGCAAGTGAGACAAGATCCGGGTATTTACACGTGAACGTTTTATAATATTGCAAGCAATCCATTCAGGACGATGAAGCTATCATATTTCATATTTGGACTTTTTTATACAACTGTTGTAACGGGACAAGAATTTAGACCGGACACGACAGTTAACAATATCCGCCTGGAAAACGGCAGGTCTTTTATAGACAAGTTCAAAAGGGACACTTTGAAAATTTGGGGGAGATTCAAAGAAACCGGAGATGAAGACTTTCCCTTCGTGGACTTCCAAAATCAAAATGGGACTCAAATCCTTAAATTAATTTTCCATCCAGGTAATTGGACAAACCGATTTTCAGAATTCAAGATTCAATATGCAGGTGCCTACACAGAAAAAGATAAAGCAATCAGGATTGACGACAAAGAATTTGTGACTGAAAAAGGGATAAAACTCGGGACAAGTAAAACTGATTTGATCAAGAGAATTGGAAAGCCAACAACAATACAAAACTTGAACGGATCCGAAAAAATTGAATATAGGACAAATGACGAAAAATCGAATTTCTTAAGACAATACGGAAAAATTGAATATTTTGCTATTTACACGATCGTAGACGGAAAGGTGAATGAATTTCACTTTGGATTTATATATCCCTAAGAATGCACAGCCGTAAAAACCGTCTGGTAACAATGTGTGTGACATTGCGGGGTCCGTACTAATTCGTAATTTTTGTTTCAAAAAAACGTTCGTTCACGGTTGCCTACCGGCAGCCAGGTTTGGACCGCCACCACGCGTTATATGCTAGGGCCAGCATTTATTTATGAATAACACTCGGTTTCTCATCTTAATTTTCTCAACTGTCTTTGTATCGGATAGCTTCGGACAAGTCGATAGTGCTATGACAGATAGGTCTGGCGTGTACAATGCAATTAGGCTTGGCGTTGGAATTGAGAAATCTCCATATTTGGAATTAGGATATTCAAGAATAGCGATAGTTGACAAAAGTTGGCCGGGCTCTCTCTGTTTCTACGCAGCTGGACAAATAAATGTAAGCAACGAAGAAGAGAAAGCAAGATATACTTACGGTGGTAAAGCTGGATTTGAGACAGCCTGGATGATCGGAATGTGGGGAGCAGAAATTAAATACCTAACAAATGACAAGGAGTCGCAGGTATATTTCACTCCAAAGGTAGGACTGAGTGCCCTTGGATTCGTATCCATCCTCTACGGTTACAATGTTCCTAAGAAAGATACACTCAATGAAATCGGAAGTCATCAAATCTCGATAACTTTAAATTGGTCAAAAAAATTAGTTCGCTACTTTAAATAAACTCCCGGCAACAAACTACGTAGCTATTACAATGACGGACTCGTGATAGAACAATAGAGGGATAAATACATTCTGCAACACCAATTAATTCTTTCGGGAATAGTCTTTAATGCAACGACTCAGAAGAAATATAATGCTTGTTCTATGTGGGTTAATGTTTTCGTTCGGTAGTGAAAATATAGAGACGAGACAACTAAGCCCGGAAGAACTTAAAAAAGATGTTGCCATTTTAAGAAAGGCGATGGAAAAGTATCATCCAGGCTTGTACTGGTATACTTCTAAAAAAGAATTCGATCTGACCTGGGACAGTCTGAATGCGAATCTCGATAAGCCAATGGCTGAGGATAAATTCCTTAAGTTGCTCCTTCCTGTAATCGCAAAAGTAAAGTGTGCCCATACCTTGTTCTACCCTTCAGACAAGATTCTCGCTCAAGGAACCCGGTTCCCCTTAGATTTGAAGTTTATTAATGGGAAAGGATATATTATGCCGGCTTCTTTAAATCAATTTGATATTCCTAAGGGATCTGAATTGTTAGCAATTAACGGCAAATCATTAAAAGAAATAGTGGACTTACTCCTTCCGAACCTTCAGGCACAAGGTGGAAATCTTGGATGGAAGTATATAATTCTTGAGAACGATTTTCAAAATTATTACTACTATATTATTGAACATCCGGAAAGTTTTGAAATTGAATACATTGATCATGCCACCGGGCAAAACGTACTTCGTAGGGTCAATGGAAGTTCAGAAGAGACACTTAGGAAACATTGGAAAAACTGGTACCCAAGGGAGACCGGAGAGCCGCTGAAAATGAAATTTCTGAGGGACCCTGATGTTGCAGTTGTTACGGTTAGATCTTTCACGAAGGGCAGGCATAAACAGTTTCATCAAGACTTTGACAAGCTAATGGATCAATACTTTGAAGAAATCAACAGTAAAGGCATTCAGAATTTGATCATGGATGTCCGAGGTAATGAAGGAGGAAATGAACCAGAAAAGCTCTATTCATATATCGCGAGGGAAGGCGAAAGAAGTACGGATAATCCTCCGGATATTATTTTACCTGCCCGGAATAATTTTAAAGGTAAAGTAATTGTTCTGGCAAATGAAAGGTCTATATCGGCACAGGAAACATTCGTTTCAATTTTTATGGATAACAAAAGGGGGATGACAATCGGACAATCAACGCCAGGGTGCCATAGAGGTTTAACTGGCGGTAAAAAGTATAAGCTAATTTTACCCTATTCTCGTCATGAGATACGGATACCGATGTATGCATCACTGCGCTCCTACACCAGCAAATTAAATTATAAGGAAGGCGAAGGCTTTCCCCCGGATTTCAAAGTAGAAGAAAATATTAATGACATACTTGCTGGAAAAGATTTGGCACTTGAAATCGCACTTGACAAGATGAAGAAAGAAGAGTAAATGGGATAAAATGTAAAATGCGGGAAAAGCGGCAGGATTAGCACAATTCAGTGAATCGGCTCAACGTACAACAAAACGCTACAAGTCATTTGCTTTATTTCTTACTTTATTTTAGTAAGGGCAAACGCCTTATAGCTGGACGTTCGCATATATTATAAACAATAAATGAAAAAGCTCACCCCATATATTTTAAGTGCTTTAATCTCTGCATTGGTCATTTTGTTAACTGGGTGGATTGCGTTTTCTAGCAACATTTCAATTTTACATGATATTTGCTTTTATTTTCATTTAATCCCATTTGGAATTGGTTTTTCAGGAGGAAGTACGATATCAATAATTTTATACTATTCCATCTTATGGATTGTCTTGGCATTGGTTATGCTTCCAATTGTCAAAATCCATGATTCCGCTAAAAGCAAACGGTTAATTCTAATCATTATATCTTGCTTTATTCTTTACGGAATATGGAGTTTTAAACAATACATATTTGACTGAAGGAGGATCGGCAACTTAAGACACTCTTGGTCGAAGTCATTTCATTTCCAAATTGACCCGGGTTATCAAATTGACAATCTTTATGCTAGCGGAGAACCAAATGGAGTTATTTACAAATCGGAGATGATTTCCATCCCAACTGATACAAGAAAATGAGTGTCTAACGATAAAAAAGTTATTAGAACCTGGTCAGTAATAATTGGACTTTTGTTGTTATTTGGCAACTGAGTCGTGCAATCGAATGGCCAAAAGTTGCTGGCATGTGACAAAAGTGAGTATTTTATATATTCCTATGACAATTGGCAATCTAACTTTGATTATTTGAGCTTCACATACACTGGCCGCTCAATATGGCAAAATCGTTTTTTGAAACAGGCTGGATTGACAATATGGATCCGGGAACTGGACCGTCGTCGTAGGCTTTCCCGGAGTAGCTACATTCAAATCAAATTATTAACTTAGCAATGCGGTGAATCGTTTGGAAGCAGGCCAGACTTGAACGCGCTCAGGGCTGCATCCTGAACGAAACACCCGTCCGAAAAAAAGAACTATGAAACGCCCGACCCTATTTCCATTTTTGGCAGTTATCGTCTTTACGCTACAGTTTTCTTGCCAGCAGGAAGAAGATTCACCAACCACAACAGAATGTGATACTGAGTATTTTTATTACACAACACCAGACTCAAAGTATTATCTCACGCAATCATTGTCTGAAATTTGGATTGTGTTTAATCAGGAGGAAGTTTCACGGGAATTGGCCGAGTCCATCTTGAGTAAATATTCTTTTATAGACATGGATGGCATCGCGGACGACGATAACCAGGTCATGGTGAAAATTAATCACTATGTGAATGATTGCGCTGTCGTCAATGATTACCTGAAAGTTCTAAACGAAGATGATGAGATTTTTTCCGCGACATCCGTATTTTACGGTACTGAAGACCCTGACGCGTATTTCATTTTATTAAGCGAGGTTCTTACAAAGAATCATGCGGACCTTATTTCAGAAAGTGACTTTATAGATTTTGCGGAAACGATGAACCTGGAATTGGTTGAGGCAAAACATTCAACCCAACGCTTTAAAGTAAAAGATACCAAAACTGGTTTTGAGGCGCTTGAAATCTCAAATCAGATTTTTGAAAGTGGAAAAGTTCAGTATTCCCATCCTAATTCAATAATTGAAATCATATTTCCGGGCTAATAATGCAGGTGCCGGCAAGCAGGTCAAATTATGCCAATCCAGGCGTAGGATTTTTCAATTCGTCTGTTGATATCGCTCTGCGGGATGGTCGCCTATAATATATTCGGTCAACCTGTGAGGAATTTGAGATTATAGTTAGAAGTTGAGTGGCTGACGAACCCATGGGACGTCAAAAACGATCTTTGCAACCTGGCGGTTGACTTGCCGACTTGCCGACGGCTGGCATTTATTTGCAGCCGCAAAGCTGTAATCAAATATAAATTTTGAACGATGGATTTTTTTAGGGTTCTATATTCCAATGACTATGCTAAAAAGAATGGCAAGTTTGGGATTGTCAACTCTGTTCCAGAACTGAATGACAATCTTTTTTCTGATGGTGAGTCCTTTGACTTTAAGACTACCCCGGATGTTGAGTTTTTCATGGAAGGAGGGCCCGAAAAGTCACTGGCTGATTTTCAAATGATGTACTATCCCTGGAGACTTATCTCCAAGAAATTATATACTATTCTGAGCGACTTCTCTGACTCTGAAATGGTCTGCTACCACCCCGTATATATATCGATTCGTGGAAATGACGCTGAGACTTTTTATCTGATGCATTTTTTGCGAAAGCTGGATGTGTTGGATAAGAAGAAGACAGGTGAAAGTTTAATTCAGCCGGTTTTGGACGTTAAGAAAATGAAAGGAGAAAAAATATTTATTTACAAGGAGTTCGACCCTTCCATATTTTGTGTTGACAAAGTTGTAAAGGACCTGATGGTGTCTGAGCGAATTACAGGTTGCTCATTTCAGAAGATCTCCTGATTCTGAATGAAAAAAGAAATGGCTACAAGGGGCCCAGCCATTTGAAATTTCAAATGCTGTCTACTGTCGATTTTTCCCGGATCGGCAATTATTATTTGTGGGGTGTAACACTATTCCCACTGCCGAAATTGTTAATAATCCGGAATTGGGGAGGCAAGGCCATTATAAAATGGTGATGACAAGATTATGCTCAGAGAATTTCAGATAGTCAACGGAGTGTATATACATGAGACTACTTAAAATCATATTCGGGCTACTCCTCATTTGCTTGCTGACAGCCTTGACACAGGTGGGAGGAGTTGTTTTCGTAATTTCCCTTTTGTTCTTTGGACTTATTGACAAACGACTAAACAACCGATGGACTCGGTTGACGGCGAAATTACTCTCATTCGCGACCCTGTATTTGATTTTTGTATTTGTGATTGTTCCGTTGATCGCGAAGTCGTCCGGAAGAGTTCAACTACCAGTCTTTGAGAACCGGCATCTGAAACCGGCAAATATTTGGACTTGCCTTTTGAATCGAAACTATGTGAGACCACAGTTGAGAGACATTGCGTACAAAGTGGCGGAGCGCATGAACGGCAAGTATCCAGGGACAACAATCAACTACCTGGACGCTAATTTTCCATTCATCGACAAATTTCCATTGCTACCACACTTAAGTCACAACGACGGAAAAAAATTGGATATATCATTTCAATACAATGACAGTCAAACGGGACAACCGACCAACGACGTTCCTTCGTTTATTGGTTACGGAATCTGTGAAGGACCAAAAGAGGGTGAGGACAACAAACCAGCGTACTGTGATAAAAAGGGATATTGGCAATACAATTTACTATGTGACATTGTTTCGCAGCGCAACAAAGACAAGTTTGTATTTGACAACAAACGGACCAAAGAACTTGTGAACAGTTTTGCTTCTCACGACGGACTTGGTAAAATATTTATTGAACCACACTTAAAGAAGCGGTTGGGACTGACAAGCAGTAAAATACGATTTCACGGTTGTCAGGCGGTTCGACATGATGACCATATTCATGTTCAATTGAAGTGAGTACCAGGCAGGCAACTTGCAAAAAAGTGCTTGTCCAACCTTGGGTTTGTGTAGTTACAAAGTTTTGTGTAGTTACCCCACAAATGTTGGCTGACTTCATTGCGACAAAAAAGTGGCAGTTGGACTATCCTCTGCATGAAATTCCCAAACATCGAATCGACTTGATGATAAATAAAGTGATTGTAGTCGGTTTCTTCGTTGGACTAGGAATTTGGCTACTAATCCTACTTTGTCAAGTTCCGTTCGATTTGAATTTTACTTTGCGGTTCCTTAGCGTCATTGCGCCTTTGCGGTGAAAAAACGACACTCATAAAGATGTGGAACTAGAAACGCCCAGCGTACAACCGGTTCATGGACCGGCTTGGTTCTCAGACATGATTTAATCTAATAATTCGTAGTACACACTGTCCAAGCGGCTCGGGGTAGTCGGGGCAAATCAGTCGTTCCTCTTTTTATTTGCCCCTGCCTTTGCCGGCAGGTTCCAAACCAGCAACAGTATCTTTTTCATCACTTGCCCCTCTATCTATATCTGGCGCAACGGACAGGATAGGTATCATTTACATTTATGTCGTTAGAGATTACCTTGATTCATGCCCATCAGGTGGCTGATTAAGCAGCAACCAATAGAAACCGATTTCCGCAACCGCATGACAAAACTTGTGAAAATCCACTGGCTTGACAATATAGCTGTTGACTCCCAGGTTATAACTTTCAAAGATGTCCCGATCCTCCCGGGAAGAGGTTAGAATCACTACCGGAATCAGCCTTGTTCTTTCATCAGCGCGAATTTTACGCAAAACATCGATGCCATTTATTCTAGGCATGTTTATATCCAATAAAATTACCCGTGGTTTATCATTTATGTTCCTGTCGGAATAAGGACCCGTACAAAAAATAAATTCCAGCGCTTCTACACCATCTTTCAGATGGATTAATCGGTTAGCCAGGTTCTTTTCTGTTAATGCCATGATGGTCAATTCGGCATCATTGGGATTATCTTCCACCAGAAGGACCTCTACCTGTTTGGATTCCATAAAAAAGAAAGTTTAAAATTTCGGTAAAGAAAAACTAAATATCGCTCCCTCATTCACTTTTCCCTCGGCCCACACTTTGCCACCATGTCTGCTAACAATTCTGTTTACGATAGCCAACCCCACACCCGTACCTTCAAACTCGTCCTGTCTGTGGAGACGCTGAAATACGTTAAACAATTTGTCATAATATTCCATATTAAACCCTGCTCCGTTGTCTTTTACATAGTAGACAATTTCATCCCCGGAATCATAGGAACCCACTTCAATGACAGGATTTGGCTTTGTGCCGGAATATTTTAAAGCGTTGGAAATCAGATTAAGAAATACCTGATGGAGTAGCGCACCATCGCCATAGGCAGGAAGCAAATTTTTAACCGTGATATTTTTATTGACTAATTCGCCTTTTTGAAAATCATCAAAAATGCCGCGAACCAGGGCGGTTGTATCAACAAGCGATTTTTGTACCTCCTTGTTGCCCAAACGGGAGAAAGCCAATAGATCATCTATAAGCTGGCCCATTCTCCTGGCTTCGTCTGTCACTGTTTTCATCATTCGCCTGCCGTCTTCATCAATCTTTTCCTTGTACTTTTTCTCCAATATTTGCGTGAATCCATTGATCGTCCTCAACGGTGTGCGCAAATCATGGGAAACGGAATATGAAAAAGACTCTAGCTCTTTGTTTGCAATCTCTAGTTCATTTAAGAGCTCTGTCCTTTTTCTTTCGCTTTCTTTTTGTTCTGTGACATCCCTCATTACAATAAAAATGCGTTTCAATTTTGTTTTTTCGCTCCACGATATTGTTGCATTTACAAAGACATCCGTATCGGTTCTGTGGACATGATTTTTGACGGACATTGGAATATTTTGGAGCTTTCCTTCGAGAAGCGCCCGCTTGCAAACTTCTTTGAATTTTTCCGGTTCGGTAAAATAGAGGGAAAAATCGGCGCCCAGCAATTTTTCAAAGGTCATTCCTGTAATTTTCTCGGCAATTTGGTTTAAATCAGAGACTTTACAGTTATCATCAACGATAACGATGGGGTCAAGGCTGGTTTCAAATAGATCGCGGGTATAGGCCAGAAAACTTTCGTAATTGATTGTCGCATTCTGGTAGATGATCATCAGTATTGTAAATACCAGTAATGCAGCAAAAAAATTAAACAGCGTTACCGGGGTATACGGCAATAAGATTACATTGAAAAAATGGAGTGCTGTAAGGACCAGGCAACCGGTAAAAAGAATGAATACGATGGTACGCCCGCCTTTCCCCCTGTTCATAAAGAAAGCTGCGGGTAAATAAGCGAAAGGCCATATAATCCCGGTATTTTCCCATCCCCCTGTAGCAAACAGGCATAACATGATGGCGGTGCCCATGGAAAGAAGGATGTAAGCGCCAAGTTCAAAATTTCTGGTTCTCTTAACGAAAAAGTAATTTAAGATAACACCAATCAAAGCCGTGAAGTGAACAACGAAGAGAAACTGATTTTTTACAACGAAGTAAAAAAATATTGTAAAACAAACGCTATAAGCGGAAGCAACAGAGGTGTATGTATTGACGATGACAATGTTAGGCACAATGCCAATCCTGCCCTGTCTTACCTGGTGTTCCATTTACAATATGGTTTTTCAGCTCAACGATACGCTGCTCGATTGCTCAAGCAATCGACCATTTTTCATAATGATAAAAGCCCATTAAACCAGAATGAATATCATCCAGTTAAATGGGCTCTTATTGTGAAAATAATGTTTTTATTAATGATTTTTGACTTTTTTCCAACTTTTAATCTTATGTCAACCAACGACTCTATAGGTTTCAGTACAGGGAGTGCTTTGCAAATAGATTCGGGCGGTAATCTATTCAACAGAGCGACTTTCATAAGGTCGTGCGGATTACGTTCAACCCGTACAATAAAAAGTCGCCTAAACCGACTACCAGCATTGCTACTTTACTTTGACTAACTGCCAGAAACGTGCAAGCAATCGTCTACACAAAATATGGAGGTCCTGAAGTACTGGAACTCAGGGATGTTGATAAGCCTCATCCAAAGGACGATGAAGTTTTGATAAAAGTTTATGCAGTTTCGCTCAATGACTGGGACTGGGGAATGCTCCACGGTGATCCCTTTATCACACGCCTTTTCAGTGGCCTGCGCAAGCCCGGTAAGGAAATTTTGGGCTCCGACGTCGCAGGACGAATTGAGGCTGTGGGTAAAAATGTAAAACAGTTTCATATAGGTGATGAGGTGTTTGGAGATCTGAGCGGACGTTGGGGCGGTTTGGCGGAATATGTTTGCGCGCCTGAAACCATGCTGGCCCTCAAGCCGGAGCGCATGACCTTCGCCGAAGCGGCGGCGATACCGCAGGCTGCAATGCTTGCCGTGCAGGGGCTGATTGATATCGGGCAACTCCATACGGGACAAAACCTTTTAATTAACGGCGCAGGCGGAGGGGTAGGTACTTTTGCAATACAGATTGCCAAATTACATGGCGTTGAAATAACGGGCGTTGACAACGCCGGAAAATTGGATTTGATGCGGTCCATGGGCTGTGACCACGTGATTGATTACAGGAAGGAAGACTTCACAAAAAGCGGACAACGTTACGATCTCATCCTCGATGTGAATACCAATCGTTCGGCATTTGATTATACCCGTGCATTGTCAACCAGGGGCACGTACGTTACAGTGGGTGGTTTGATGCCGCGGCTTCTGCAGGTTTTTCTCCTGGGACCATTCATATCAATGACGAGCAAAAAGAGTATCCGTATCGTTGCGTTGAAGGCCAACAAGGATTTAGCTTATATGATCGGACTCTTCGAAGCGGGCAAAGTGAAACCAGTGATCGATGGGCCTTACAAGCTGAAGGACGTTCCCGAAGCGTTCAGGCTTTTTGGTAGGGGTGGGCACAAAGGAAAAATAGTAATTACAATTTAGGCATGCCTTGAAATGAAGATATTTTTTATTTCGTTTCTGTTCATCGGGTATTCTGCGATAGCACATAATATTTAAAAAATAGCAAAGACTATTCAGTCGCCGCGCTATTCGAAAGAAAAGGGGATTCGTGGGATTAGAAACATTTTGCATCTTGCGATATATTTGGATATAAAACCCAATGAATATCAAACACCTCCAATACTTTTATTGGATAAGTTTCGCAATTGCGATTGTCGCAATTTTCTCAAACATCGGCTCGGGCTCATCGCGCTCAGCATCGTCATTCTTCCGCTCCTGGTGCTGCATTTCTGCATTGGAATTCGATTGGGCCGGGTCAAAGACAACGATGTCTTGATTTTCATTTCATCCTGTAACCTCCTTGCCTTTGCCTTGTTTCGGACCACGGCGTTCACACGATGTCTGACAATGGACTTAGTGCACTGCTCGGTATTTTCGATGTTTATGCCGGATTTGATTCCGAATACGAGGAAGAATATACTGTTGTTTCGCTGATATTACTTGTTGCTCAAATTGTGGTTGACCTGAAATTGTGGAAATTAAAAAATGCTGCAGTGTAAAGTTGCTTGCCGCGAAAGCGTTAAAAAACCAAGGACTGCAAATCCAGTCGGGATCGTATTCGTTTGAATTTGCTTTAAAGAATAATAATAGCGACTTTGACAATCTGGTGGAATCACCCTGAATCCTTCGATTTCCAAATGAAAAATATTGTCCTCGCAGTCCTGCTACTTCAGTGCGTTGTATCGTATGGGCAGAAGAGCAGGTACAAACCATTTAAGATGGTCATCATTGCGCCGGATACGGCAATCATTCACGATCAATTAAAAATTTTCACGGATACGATTGAATCAGGTTTTATTGACGATTACTATCAGTCGATGTTGAACTTTCAACGGGATATTGATGAGTTTACGAATCTTGCCGCATCTTCTCCCGACCTCCAAGCGGAATTGGAATCGCAACAAATGGAACTGAAGAAAGTATATCTGCAACAATTGCTATTAGAACCTGAAATTAATAAATTCAAATATTTTGAAACGGTATCCGGTTACTCCAGCTACGTTCTTCAGACCTATTTTAACAAAGATCGTCCCCACTCAACTTTTATCGTCGTAAGAAAAGATGATTTAGGCACGCATAAGATGAGAAAAATAGCCGACAAATTTGATGCTGAATATGTCGTTCACTATAAAGATATACGCACGGTGTTCGACGATAATTCATTGGTTATGAAGATGACCACGACTCTTTATTCCCGCCCCGAACGCCGGACGTTATTCGAAACGGAAACCACTGGCGATGCGAACAGCTTCGGTGAACTGTGGACCTGTTCAAATCCTCTGAGCTGTTTATTAGTTACCAGTGTCAGATCATCGACGTGGGAGATTTTTCAGGCGATCGGCGATCGACAGAAACTATAATCGTAGCGACCGGTGAATATCGTTTTCCCGACTTACCCAAATTGAAACACGAATGAATTAGTCATCACGACGAAACACCCAGGCCATGAAAAAACCCCTCCTCTTTATTGTTTCATTATTATTCTTTACAAATTTTTCTTATTGCACCACATGGGATGAGCCCTGGCACAACGAAGTCGTTAAACAGGCGGACTACTTTGTGCTTGCTGAAATCCAATCGGTGGAAGAAGACGAAGTAAAGTTAAGAATCCTGAAAATTTTCGGCGGCGGAGATATTCGGGAGGAGATCTCAATCACAAACTTTTACCTGCTCGACCTGTGCAGCATCTCTGGAGGTTATCACAAGGAATTTTTCATTTCAAAGAAAACCAAAAGAGCTTACTTTCTCCTCAAAAAGAATGAGAAGGGTGAATTTATGATCGCCACGCCAACATCCGGCTTCGCCGAAGTTTCCGATGGCAAAGTCGTGGCGACGTACCGCCACAGTTATCACCAGGCCCTTGTACCGGAAGATGTGTATGAAAAGACGATGCTGGCAATTTTCAACCATTACCACAACATTGCTTACGACGCTGCATTTATTGAAAAGTTTGTCTCGGAAACACTCCACGTGAAACCTGCGGGCTTTACAGAGACAGAACTGCCCGCCTTCTTCCTGCAACATGTGGCATTGGAATTAATCTATCACCTGAGATTAAATAACAAGTTTGATCTGATTACTCCCTATATCGGCTGTGATAATTTTCATTCACAGGTCTCTGCCGTCCGCGCGCTTATTGCGCAAACCCATGACGAAACCGTCAACAAACTGGTTGATCTGATTGCCGGCGATGAAGAGGATTTTGTGAAGGTCATCGCTGTCTGGACACTTCAGGAACTGGACCATAAAAGCGTCGCCGACAGGTTGGCTGAGATCACAAAGTCGGCTTCCGGTGAAAGAACAGGTTTTGGTGGAAATATCATGGACCCACGCGTATGCACCCGTTTTCCATCGGTGAAAGGGGCATTGGATAAGTTATTGGGTATCGAAGAAGATAAGTGACCAGCAAGCCGGGTAGGATATAATCATGTCGCGATTGACCGAATTTCGCCTTGCGAATAACAGATACATTTTTAGATATGAAACCTTTGATCATCATAAGCTTCCTGGTTGTTATTTCGTCCTGCAAGCAGCGAAATGAAAACGTCAGTTATGGGCCGCCTGACTACGACTCTCTTGGACTCGTGCTTGAAAAAATGCTGGACGAGGAGCAGGAGATCAGAAGAATTCTCGCCGACTCCATTGGATTCGATTCTCCAGCTGCAGGTCCGTTCATCAAAAAGATGCAGAAAATCGATGAATACAACAGGGAGAATATTGAGATCATTCTCGGCCGTTATGGCTGGATACCAAAGAGTAAAATTGGAGAAAAAGCATCCGACGCCATTTTCTATATCGTCCAGCATTCTAACGAAGAGCTGTTGGAAAAATACTTTTCCCAGTTTAAAGCCCTTGCCGACAGTGGCGAAGCCAACCCGCGGCTCTGCGCGATGATGGAGGACCGCCTTCTCATGTGGCAAGGTAAAAAACAGATATTCGGAACCCAGGCCGCAGACTTTCGACCCGACAAGAAGATGGCGATATGGCCGATCGAAGATCCAGGAAATGTCGATGCGCGCAGAAAAAAGATCGGGTTTAACCAAACAGTCGAAGAATACGCAAAGAGCATGGACGTGATGTTTGATCCCGATGAAGAGTTACCGCCAGATAACAACTGATGATGTATGAGATTACGATAAAAATCTTTTTTAATGGACCTCCGGACAAACTTTGCGAAATGGGGAATATGGTTAGGCGTGATTTTGATTGCGCTGGAATATTTTCTTAGCCTGTTTCTGTTTTCTTATGCGAATCCCGATGCAATGGGATATGGATACCCGCACAAGTTTCTCTTTTACACTTTTTTTCTGACAGCGTCGGCAATACTGGGTATTGTCCTTTTCAGGCCGGCGCTCAGGGACGAGATCGCAGAACACGCCGGGCGATTTGATAACTTTTACGAAAACATTGTGTGGATGATCGGTTTGTCGGCCTTCTGGCACGGCACGGACATCATTTACCATATTGTAAAAGGCAATGTTATGGATGAGGTCGTGATCACATGGTTCGTCGACAACAATTTGCTCGTCGAAAGTGCTTCCGAGCCTTTTTCGATTCTCAACATTTTTGTTTACCCGGCTGTGATTGGATTTATTTACCAGGGCTTTTTGCTTGCCGGCGTATCGAAAGAAGCGGGATTTCTGAAGGCGAGCATTATCACGTCGCTGTTTTACGGATACCTGACCGGAAATATGGTCGGCGGGGCGATGATGAATATTTTTTTGAACGAGGTTTACCGGGAATCGAAAAACATTTTCTATCCGATAGTCCTTTCCGTCATCATCGATCTTATTTTTACGGCAGCCTTTATTATCAGCCCCGAAGCATGGGTATTGAAAGCAAATCATCCGGATTACAATGATGAACTGGTAAAGGGAATTGTAATGACGATCATCGGGATGCCAATCGTGATCTCATTGATCAAAAGGATTTTTCAGCGCGGGCCTGAGACGGCAAACCATGAAAAGTAATTTATTTCTAATTTGCTCCTTTGACATTTTGATTCGGTTTGGTATGCGATGGACAGCGATAATATTACTAGCATCCTTTAGTCCCATGGGATTTAGCCAGACTGCCGGTCCACATCTGCCACGGAAAATAAGCAAGTCGGAGAAGTATCTATTTTACCTCCATGGCGGGGTTGTGACAAACCTCGGTGACAATGCGATCAATCCTGCGATGCCTGAGTGGGGACGTTATGAATACAGCAATATTTTAGATTCATTGCGAAAACGCGGATTTAACGTGATCAGTGAGAACAGAAGACCCAACATTGATGACTCGGTGTACGTTAAGAAAATCGTCACGCAGGTTGATTCGCTGTTCGAATCCGGTGTGAAAGAGAAAAATATAATCGTGGTTGGCGCATCGGCCGGATGGAATATCACCTTGCATGTTGCAGCCCAACTGCGTAATAGAAAAATGAAATATGTGATTATGGGAGGGTGCTGGCCCGCGACTTATAAGGAGTACATACCTATTGAGCTCTATGGGAATTACCTTTCCATATTCGAAGCTACCGACCCACACGGCTCATGTTACAAGATCTTCGAAGGCAGGAAAACTTTATCCAGCTACAGGGAGATCAAACTGAACACCGGCCTTAGCCATGGGTTCATTTACAAGGGATATAAGGAATGGATCGACCCTGTTGTCGAATGGTTTGGTGTTCTAAACTGAAGTCCCGATCAACCGTCAAAGCTCAGAACAAATTCTTTCAGTATGAATCTTAAAATATCGTTAAAAAATCCGACGGTTGAAGAATATAACGAGCTTCGGCGCCTTGCGGGATGGCCAACATTCGCAGCGCACCAGGCCAGCATTGGTTTGTCCAACTCGATGTTTTCAGTTATTGTGCATACCGACGGGAACCAGATCATGGGAATGGGCAGGATCGTCGGTGACGGTGCGATTTATTTTCATATTCAGGATGTGATTGTCAGACCCGGATTTCAACGGCTGGGAATCGGAAGAATGATCATGGAAGAGCTGATGCGATTTATCGAACAGCACAGTGGAAAAAATGCGAATATCGGTTTGATGTGCAGCAAGGGACGCGAGGCATTTTACCGGCAATTTGGATTTATTGAAAGGCCCAACGAAAAATTCGGCGCTGGCATGATCCGCATCAACGAATGACATCATCGCGAAGCAATATTTTCTTACGCTATTATTGGTCTTTCATGTTTTGTACGGATTAGCCAGTTAATTATTAACCGATGAAAAAACTCCTCGTTCTGCTTCTTGCGATTATCCTTACTTCAATTCTTGCCGGAATCTACGGCGCTATTCACAACCAGGTGACTTTCACGGTGTCCGAAGAGTATTTCACGCGCTTCAAATATAGCCAGTTCGGGTTTGAGCCTGAGTGGTTTGGTGGCGACAGGCCCACCGTTGCGTTTATCGGTTTTTTGTCGACCTGGTGGGTGGGTTTTCTTGCAGGGCTCGTACTTGGTGTTACCGGATTGATTCATAAGGATTGGCGCATCATGTCAAAAACGACCTCCAGGGCGACGCTTGCAATCATGCTGACGGCAATTTTTTTCGGGTGCGCGGGATTCGTGTATGGAACATTCAATTTTACCGAACCTGATCCGGACTCGATTTTTCACGAAGGCGTAGTCGACCAAAAAAGTTTTTTTGTGGCAGGATCAATTCACAATTTCAGTTATCTGGGCGGTTTGTTCGGTTTGCTTGGCGCGATGATCTACCAGATCATGGAACGCGTTCGCCCGAGGCGCCCCGGAAAAAGGCCCGGAATGATCTCCAAAATACGATCTCGTATCGAAACTGTTTTCCGATCACGCCATTGAAATTAGTCGGCCTTTTCCTTCCATTCAATTCTCCATATGTTAATTTAGCAGCCAGAGGCCGGAAGGTTTCGGAAAGTACCAACATCAACGAACATGGAACGCAGAGACTTTATAAAAAAATCAGCAATTGTATCAGGAGCGGTTGCCGCGACGCTGACGCCGTCATTCGGGTCCGAACAAACGAAAAAGAAAGAATTATACGAGCTGCGTGTGTACGAGATGAGGTGGGGCCGCGGTCAACTTGATAATTATTTTTCTGCCGCCCTCATCCCTGCGCTCAACAGGCTGGGGATAAAAAAAGTCGGAGCATTCACAGAGCTGGGAAAATCGGAACCGGTAAAGGTTTACCTGTTGATACCTTATGGATCCTTCGAGGAATACGGAAAGGTCGTGCTCGCTTTGAAAAACGATCCGAAGTTTCTCCAGGCAAGCACTGCCTACAACGAAATCCCGATGGAGCAACAGGTCTACACCAGATTTGAAAGTTCTCTGCTTCTCGCGTTTGACGGGCTGCCTCAGATGATGGTTCCAGCTTCAGGTCCGCGGATCTTTGAGCTGAGAACGTATGAGGGTTACAGCGAGGATGCTGTCACCAGGAAAGTAAGAATGTTCAACATGGGTGAAGTTGATATTTTCAATGAAGTAAAACTTAACCCGGTTTTCTTTGGTGAAATGCTGGCAGGAAAAAATCTCCCATGCCTAACTTACATGATTTCGTTCAAAAACATGGAAGAACGCGATAAGAACTGGGAGGCATTCCTGAAACACCCCGACTGGGAAAGAATGACCAAAGACCCGGCGTACGGCAACACCGTGTCGAAGATCTATAAAACTTTTCTCGAACCACTACCGTACTCCCAGATCTAAATGATCTTCGGTTTACCCATCGATGAAATTTCAACAGTTTCCTCCACATTTTTACTAAGATTGCAGTCATATGGAAAAGCGAGTTTTACATTTAAAAGGACTGGAATGTTCCCGTATTGTGGCTGGTGCCTGGCGCTGGAATAAAGTTGACCATAAAACGCTGGAACTGCTGATCAGAACATCGCTCGACACCGGGATTACGTCATTTGATCACGCGGACATATACGGCGATTACGGCAACGAAAAGTCATTTGGTGCCGTGATCAAGACCCGGAGCTCACTGCGTGGCAGCATGCAGCTGATCACAAAATGCGGGATTCAGCTCCTGTCGTCGAAGCATCCCGGTAACCGTGTGAAACACTATGACACCTCAAAAACGCACATCATCAATTCTGTGGATAATTCGCTGTCAAATCTTGGCACGGATTACATAGACCTGCTGCTGATACATCGGCCTGACCCGTTAATGGATCCGGAAGAGGTCGCCGACGCGTTCGGACTTCTTAAACAAAATGGCAAGGTCCTGCATTTCGGTGTTTCGAATTTTTCGGCAACGCAGTTCGAGCTGTTGCAAAGCTGCCTGCCTTTTCCGCTGATCACAAACCAGCTGGAAATTTCCTTAAGGAAAACCGACCTTTTGTTTGATGGAACTGTTGATGTGATGATGAAGCATAAGGCGAGTCCGATGGCATGGTCTCCGCTCGGCGGCGGAAAGCTGATGTCTGCCGAAAGTAAACTCTGGACCAAAAAAGAGAAGTATCACGCCACTGAAACCCAGCTCTCGCTCGCGTGGCTTCTGCGGCATCCTGCGGGGTTATTTCCCGTTATCGGGACAACGCAACCCGAACGAATTACTGAAAGCGCCCACGCAACGAATATCCTCCTTGACAGGCAGGACTGGTTCGAAATGCTGCAAATCGCGAGGGGTTACGAGGTTCCATAAGCGGGCGGAATTTAAAGTTTAAAGTAGTTTAAAGTTTAAGTGTCCATGCCTGCCAGACGTTGACCGTTTTCTAGGGGTTTAAATGTAACATTAATTGTCATTGTTGTTGTTTTTTTTTACGGTCCACTCTTTTCGCGGACGTCGACCGCGTTCTTGAATCTTAATTGACTCCAGCTCTTTGATGAGTTTACACATCGGACTTTTGAAACTGCCTTGGACTTCCAGCATACCTGTGCAGCACATTGGCCTATCTTTGGCCTGGCCCCGATAGCCATCGGGGGCAATGCGCGGATAGGGCACAGTGCGGAACAGGTATGCGAGTTCCGATAGCCATCGGGGCCTGGGAGCGCGAACCGGTAACCGAAGCAACTGCTTGAGGATTAGGGCAAAATTAATTTCCCGTCCCTCACTTTAAATTTTTCGACAGGAGGGCCCTTATTTGGGCGTCTTTTTAAAGTCTTTACTTACGTTTTTTGGTTTTTCAACTCAAAAAAACGGTCAACTTATTTCAGGCTAGGACAACAGAATGTGCGAGGGCCCCTTCAGGGAACAAAGGGTTCGCGTGGGGTTTGGTTCGAAGCCTGATGTTTCAAGCGTGTTTTTAGTCTTTGGACAGACACTTAAATAAAGCCCGCTGTCGAAATGTTTAAAGTTGTGTTGTAAGTATGGGTACTGGTCGCCGGTAGTTCGCGATAGTTTAAAAGGTTTAAGTTTGAAGTTTTAAAGTTGTTCTCAAACTACAAACACTAAACACTAGACTGAAAGGCCGGTTGGCGAAGCTCCGTTGCCTGTGTCTGATCTGTCGGTGAACCGCGAATCGAACTAAAATCAATACCACCGGCAACCGATTTTTTCTTTTGTCAGAAACCTTATGGATATGATTTTTGTATTCTTCATATTTACCGGCCATGGCCAAAATTCAAGCCCAACAAAGACCTGCTGACCTTAACGGTCATGAACATATCGAAGTGATCGGTGCCCGCGAGCACAATCTCAAAAACATCAACGTCTCCTTTCCAAGAAATAAATTGGTTGTGATCACCGGGATAAGCGGCAGTGGAAAATCCTCCCTGGCCTTTGATACCATCTACGCTGAAGGTCAACGACGGTATATGGAAAGTTTTTCCGCCTATGCCCGCAGCTTTATTGGAAATCTGGAGCGGCCCGATGTCGACAAGATTAACGGCTTGAGTCCGGTGATTTCGATCGAACAAAAAACAACTTCCAGGAACCCGAGATCTACAGTCGGAACAGTCACGGAGATCTATGATTTCATGCGGCTCCTGTTCGCGCGCGCTGGCGAAGCCTTTTCTTACCTCACCGGTGACAAAATGGTTCGCCAGTCCGAAGATCAGATTCTCGATAGTCTGCTCCAGAATTTCAAAGCGAAAAAACTCATCCTGCTGGCACCGGTCATCAAAGGACGAAAAGGGCACTATCGCGAATTGTTCCAGCAGATCCGGAAATCCGGTTACACCAAGGTAAGGGTAGATGGAGAAGTGCTTGATATCACGGCAAAAATGCAGGTGGATCGTTACAAGATCCACGACATTGAAATTGTCATGGACCGGATCGTCGCCGACGCAAAAGACCGCCCGCGCATAGGCCAATCCATCAACAAATCCCTGAAGGAAGGCAAAGGGGTCATGATGGTAATGGAAGAAAACGGAAAGGTCCATCATTTTTCCAAATTCCTGATGGATCCACAAACCGGATTATCATACGATGAGCCTGCTCCCAATAATTTTTCATTTAACTCTCCCTACGGAGCTTGTCCCCAATGTAACGGACTTGGCCAGATCGAGGAGATCACAGAACAATCCGTTATTCCCGATAAAAATTTAAGCATCAGCCGCGGCGGCATCCTCCCGCTGGGGGAATATCGTGACATTTGGATATTCAAAAAGATCGAAGCCATCCTGAAGCGATACAAGCTGACACTGACCACGCCGATCAAAAATATTCCAAAAGACGCGTTGAACATTTTGTTGTATGGTGATGAAGAGCCCGTCGGTGTTCCTTCGGTGAAATATCCGGGCACGGAATGGAATGTGAGGTTTGAGGGCATCATCAACTTCCTGGAAAAACAACGAGACGAAGGATCCGAGGCGATGAAAAAATGGGTCGAGGATTTTACCGTGACGAGACTTTGCCCCGAATGCAACGGCGCGAGGCTGAAGAAAGAATCCCTGCACTTTCGTGTCGATGGGAAAAACATTGCTGAGTTGTCGCTGATGGACATTACCCAGCTAAACAACTGGTTCGTTGGACTCGAAGACCGGCTTGAAAACAAGCAAAGGATCATCGCCACAGAGGTGCTTAAAGAGATTAGAAAACGAATCGGTTTTCTGCTCGATGTTGGTCTTGATTATCTGAACCTGCACCGTCCGATCCGTACCCTGAGCGGGGGCGAATCCCAGCGTATCAGACTTGCGACACAAATTGGAACCCAGCTGGTTGGCGTGTTGTACATCCTGGATGAACCTAGCATCGGTTTGCATGCGCGTGACAATGTAAAACTGATCCGGGCGTTAAAAGATCTGCGGGATCTGGGTAACTCCGTGGTGGTTGTTGAGCACGACAAGGAGATGATGCTGGAGTCTGATTACATTCTCGACATCGGGCCCGGCGCCGGTCGTCATGGCGGTCACATTATTGCCGAAGGGGATCCGGCGAAATTTTTAAAGACGGATAGCATCACGGCAAAATATCTGACCGGGCTTGCAAGCATTAATTTTCCAAAGGAGAGGCGAAAGGGCGCCGGCGACAGCCTTTCACTGTTTGGTGCTACTGGAAATAACCTGAAAAATATCGACCTGACAATTCCACTCGGAACGTTAAGTTGCATCACCGGTGTATCAGGCAGCGGAAAGTCGACTTTGATTCACGACACGTTGTTTCCAATCCTGAATCAGCATTTTTATAATTCGCGGACGGAACCTTTACCTTATAAAAAAATCGAGGGGCTCGAACTCATCGATAAGGTCATTGAAGTCGACCAATCTCCCATCGGGCGAACGCCAAGATCAAATCCGGCAACCTATACGGGTGTATTCACAGATATCCGTGACCTTTTTGCGCAATTACCCGAAGCAAAGATCCGGGGTTATAAGACTGGGAGGTTTTCATTTAATGTCAAGGGTGGCCGCTGCGAGACGTGCGAAGGCGCAGGCTTGCGCTTGATCGAAATGGAATTTCTACCCGACATTCATATACCTTGCGAGACGTGCAAAGGCAAACGGTACAACCGTGAGACACTTGAAGTGCGGTTCAAAGGAAAATCAATTTCGGATGTCCTGGAGATGACGGTTGAAGAGGCGGTAACGTTCTTCGAGAATCAACCGAGGATCCTTAGAAAGATTCGCACCTTGTCAGAAGTGGGCCTGGGATATATTTCACTCGGTCAGCATGCGACAACATTATCCGGTGGCGAAGCACAACGCGTGAAGCTTGCGACAGAACTTTCCAAACGTGACACAGGGAAAACCTTTTATATCCTCGACGAACCGACCACCGGTCTGCATTTCCAGGACATCGCCCACCTGATGGACGTGCTGCAGAAGCTTGTGAACAAAGGAAACACCGTATTGATCATCGAGCATAACATGGACGTGATCAAATCAGCTGACTACATTGTCGATCTCGGTCCGGAAGGAGGTGGAAAAGGAGGCTATGTCGTTGCGACCGGCACGCCGGAGGTGGTGGCTAAAAATGCTAAAAGCTTTACCGGAAAATTTTTGAAAACGGAGTTGAATTAATGGGCCTGGTTTTCGTCCGCGATATACCAATCATGGCAAGCGGCTTTTTCATTATTCGGAAATTATGAATAACCTTGCCAGCACAACGTTCATTTTTGTCACTTCCAAACGAAATCCATGAGCGCATTAAAGCGGCAATATCTTTTTGGGTTGATCTTCATCGGGGTGGGGATTTATCAGTTCAGTATAGGAGATTTTCTCGAGATGAGTCTTTATGCCCTTGGAGGGCTGGCTTTCATAGTTAATGCACTTACGATGGAGCCCAGGATTATCGAATTCAAAAAAATGCTGGTCATTATCAGCTGGATCCTCATTTTTTCGACAGGCGTTTTGTTCCTCTACCTGTTGCAGTTCAAATATTTGTAATAGCGCCGAATAGACTGAAGTTGGCGATTTCACCCCGATAGGTATCGGGGAGACACGGTGGCACAGAGAAATGCAAAGTTGGTCGCGCAGAAAGAGATCCGCTCCCCTTTGAAACCGTCATCCCGCGCTTGCTTACGTCCTATGAAAAGCAAGCCTCTCCCGGGCGGGACCCCCTCGATTGCGCCAGGATTAAAATGCTCCACACGATCCGTGCTGGTCTTCTTCGAAGGAGTAGGGTTGGCGATCTTACCCCGATAGGTATCGGGGAGACACGGTGGCACAGAGAAATGCAAAGTTGGTCGCGCAGAAAAGAGATCCGCTCCCCTTTGAAACCGTCATCCCGCGCTTGCTTACGTCCTATGAAAAGCAAGCCTCTCCCGGGCGGGACCCCCTCGATTGCGCCAAGATTAAAATGCTCCACACGATCCGTGCTGGTCTTCTTCGAAGCAGATAGGGTTGGCGAGTTCACCCCGATAGGTATCGGGGAGGCGGAGAGACACGCGGGGCTTCCGGCTTCGCTTCGGAGCATGTCTTTTTTTTCGGAATTCCTCCCTCAGCGTCTCTGTGGTGACAATAACAACGGAGCCTTTAAAAAGCACACGGCACTAAATAATTTCCCTCAGCGGCAGGTCGTTTTTAAATTTCTAAATTTCGATTTGTACGGATGGGACCTGAGAATACATATCCACCTGCAGATAAAGACCGTTTCATTTCTAACCGTTAAATTGCAGGTGAACAAGCAAGGTTTATACTGGACTTTCATAAAAGGAATTTCTCTGTGCCTTCGTGTCTGTGGTGACAATAACATCGGAGCCTTAAAAAGCACACGTCACTAAATAATTTCCCCCAACGGCAGTTCGTTTTCAAATTTTTTAAATTTCGATTTGTTCGGAGGGGACCTGAGAATACATATCCTCCCGCAGATAAAGACCGTTTCATTTCTAACCGTTAAATTGCAGGGTGAACAAGCAAAGGTTATACTGGACTTTACAGATCGGCGGGTGGTTTTTGTACGCCGTCGTGCAGATCGTCGCCAGCCTGCTGGTGTCGGCAAGCTCGAGCCCCAGCCGTATCTTTTTTCTTGTGTACGAATCGCTGTTGTGTTTTTTGGTCACACACCTGTTTCGAATTATCTTAAAACCCAGCACCTGGTTGCGTCTCAGCCTGCCGAAACTCGCGCCCAGGGTTTTGATCACCGTCTTTACCCTTGGTGTAATTGTATATTTTCTGAGGTTGCCCGTCAGCTACATGCTTGGGCTCTTTGATAAAGATGTGGCATTTGATCCTTTGAGGATCTGGGGTCTTTCATCCGTCTATGCCGCAATGTTTTTTATCTGGTGTATCTCGTATTTGACATTCCATTATCTGGATCAGTACAACAATGCATTGAAATATGAAGCGTCGTTGGTCCAGATCGAATTGAATAACCTGAAATCCCAGTTAAATCCACATTTCATTTTTAATGCGCTGAACAGCATTCGCGCCCTGGTTGACGAAAATCCCGGCAAATCCAAACAAGCCATCAACCAGCTGTCGAATATTCTGAGGAGCTCGCTGGCATCCGATAAAAAAGGATTGACAAAATTCGATGATGAGCTCCGGGTCGTAAAAGATTACCTGGGCCTTGAGAGCATCCGTTTCGAAGAAAGATTAAAAACATTTTTCGACATACATCCGGATTCACATGAGTTTTATGTGCCGCCCTTAATGATGCAAACCCTCGTCGAGAATGGCATCAAACATGGCATCTCCAAATTGAAAGCAGGTGGTATTATCCAGGTAAAGACAATGATTGAGGCAGATGCGTTGAAAATACATATTCGGAATACTGGCCATTTGAACGGTTCAATAAACAATTATGAGGGGCTGGGAATAAAGAATACCATCCAACGTTTAAAACTTTTGTACGGTGACGAATCTTCTTTTCGCATTGTGAACGAAAAAGATAATTTTGTACTCACTGAAATTGTCATACCCCAAAAAAGAAAATATGAGAGCATTAATCGTGGATGATGAGCGGCTTGCAAGAAAAGAACTGGCCAAATTGCTTGAAGAACATCCGATGATTGAAGTCGTTGGCGAAGCGGCCAATGCCGACGAAGCCTTTGCAATGATCAACGATCTCAACCCCGATCTCTTATTTCTCGACATTCAGATGCCCGGCAAAACCGGATTTCAGCTCCTGGAAATGCTCGATTCAGTTCCCCTCGTTGTCTTTACGACAGCCTACGATGAGTTTGCCTTGAAAGCATTTGAAGTAAACGCGCTGGATTACGTTCTGAAACCTATTCAACCAGAGCGCCTGAGCGAAACAATTTCAAAACTTGCGGAGAAAGAACGTGCAAAGACCATCGCTGTGAAGGGCCCTGAAAAGAAACTCGGCCTCAATGACCAGGTTTTCGTAAAAGATGGAGACCGGTGCTGGTTTGTAAGCCTTGCAAATGTCCGCCTATTCGAATCGGACGGAAATTATATCAAAGTATATTTCGATGCGAACCGGCCGATGATCCACAAATCCCTCAATGCGCTCGATGAGAAACTCGACGAAAGGGCATTCTTCCGCGCGAGCCGAAAACATATCGTCAATCTCAGCTGGGTCGAGGGTATCGAACCATGGTTCAACGGTGGCCTCATGGTGCGTTTACGTGGCGGCGACAAGGTAGAGGTAAGCCGCCGGCAGGCAGCGAAGTTCAAGGATATGATGAGCCTGTGAAACCTGAGGGACAGCCTCAATGGTGTTATAGCAAATTTTTATACTGTTTACTTTTCTGAAAACCGCAGCAGGAATACACAGCGATTTTTCTGCGCAGAACCGTTAGGGTCCAAAATTCATCAACTGTATCTCCAATCAATGAGTCTCTTCACCAACCCTTCGCGCTCAATGGCGAAGCCATGTATTACGAACAACTCCAAACTTCAAACACCTTCAACCTTCAAACACCTTCAACCTTCAAACACTTCAAACTTTAGACTTCAAATTTTAGACTTTAGACTTTAGACTTTAAACTTTAGACAACTTTAGACTTAAACTTGGAACTTGGAACAACTAACCCTCGAACTTTTTTAGCCCGTTTCCCGATTTATACCTAAATTACCTATTCGATTAAAACCCTGTTTTCCCCACATGAACAGACTATCCATCGCAGCCATATTCATTGGCTCGTGTCTTTGTTTTTCCCTTAGCGCAAATGCCCAGTCGCCGAAGCTTTGTTCCAGGCATTTCAGGATTCTGTCAGCTACAAAAGAAGCATGGTCGCCAGGCATCGTCCGCAACAACAATGAGATTGCCGGCGGCGTCAACTACGAACTGAAAATAAAGGTCCGAAGAAAGGCACCCCTGGAATTTCAAAACCTCACTGCAGAAAATAAGACACTTAAGATCGAAGTCAGAAAAGGGGGCGAACCGCTCACCGCATCCACAAAAAAGGGTGACGTTTTAACACTGATTGCACGTTATGATCTCAAAAAAGAATCATCGGATAACCAGACAAGCGATATCTCGAAAACGATAAACGAAAACAACACCGCGGCGGCAATACACTATATCGTCAATGATGTGCATTACCTCCACCTGGTTGAGTCGATAGAGACGAAAGCCATGACAACCCCACCAAAAAATAAACGATGAAGAGAATTTTCATTTTTACCGGATTGATGGCAGCAGTTATCCTGGGGGCCGTCATTGGTTTCACCGAGAGAAAAACATCGCGCGAAGAATATGAAGCTTTACTTGCGTCCCATTCCTTTACCCGGGAAATTCTGAAAGGGAAATTGCCAAAAGGCAAATCACGGCCAGATCGACCTGACCTCGCGTTTATGCAGGACTATCTGCGGACAATGGATCCCGCGCTCGGTCGCCCCCTGCCTGAATTGTTATATGAAGAAAATGTGAGCACGGCAAAAGCACGGGACCGCAAGGGCTCGCCGGCTGCGCGAATAAATTCAACTTCTCTTGCGCAGGCTACAGCCTGGGAAGAACGTGGACCCCGGAATGTTGGAGGAAGAACCCGTGCCTTGTTGTTTGATCCCGCCGACAGCCAGAATAAAAAAGTGTGGGCCGGCGGAGTATCGGGAGGCCTGTGGTATAATAACGACATTACCAATTCATCATCAACCTGGAACAAAGTGGATGACTTCTGGGACAACCTCAGCGTATCGTGTATCGCCGCCGATCCGAATAACAATCAGGTGATGTATGTGGGTACAGGCGAGTTCGAATCTTTTGTTCGCGGCGGTGGAATCTGGAAATCTGCAGATGGTGGCGCTACCTGGAACCGACTGCCAAATACCTCCGGCTTTTATGAAGTACGCGACCTTGTCGTGAGAAATGAAAGCGGTATCAGTGTGGTTTATGTTGCCGTCAATCCCGCGTTCGGGGCAGACGACCCAACCTACACTGCCGGACTTTTCCGTTCCGCCGATGACGGCCTGACATGGACTCAGGTTCTCCCCTTTGCAACAAACATAACGACATATACCAATCTGCCAACGGACATTGAGATCGGACCTGATAATTCGATTTGGGTTGGAACACGCGCGGCTTACTGGGTTGCAGAAGCTTCATCATCCATTTACCGCTCGGCTACAGGCCTGCCAAACAGCTGGACGTCGACAGGATCCTTTACAAATTCCAATCTGACATTCACCGGGCAGATCGAACTTGCTGTCGCCCCATCAGACGAAAACATCGTTTACGCAATCATGGAAGAAGGGGGAGCCGTTGCAGGAATAATGAAATCGACAAACAAAGGCACGAGTTGGGAAGAGATACCCAGGCCCTCAGATGTTGACACCGGCATTCCAACGGAAGATTTTACCAGGGGACAGGCATGGTACGACCTCACGATTGCCATTAACCCAACGAATCCTTCGAAGGTACTTGTTGGTGGAATTGACCTTTTCAAAACTTCGAACGGGGGCACCTCATGGGCACAAATTTCAAAATGGTGGTCGGGTATTCAGGTGAATGCTCCCGTAATTCATGCGGATCAGCACGAAATTGTTTTCCGTCCCGGTTTTCCGGATCAGGCTGTTATCGGGAACGATGGCGGCGTCTATTATGCAACCAATCTTGATGCATCGGCCTCATCCATTTCAATGGTTGGAACGAACAACAATTACAATGTTACACAGTTCTATACCGCAGCCATTCATCCGACATCAACCAACTATATGCTCGGAGGAACGCAGGATAACGGGACGCAAAAGTTCAATACTTCAGGCATCGCGCAAACCTCCGAGGCGTTTGGTGGCGACGGTGGAATGTGCTTCATCGATCCGCTCGATCCTTCCTTTCAAATCGTTTCCTATGTGTATAACAATATTTATTTGTCGACCGATGGCGGCAATTCATTTAACACTGAGCTGTTAAACGACGGAGAAAGCGGTAATTTCATCAATATCGGCGATTACGATTCGCACCAGAAGGTTTTGTTTACGGCAAAAAATAATTTCAGCATTTACAAAGTCTCCAACGTCTCCTCGTCATTCACGAGATCTGACATGACCATTCCGAATCTCGGCTCGATCGCTACCGCGATGCGGATATCTCCTTATGCCACGAGCCAAAGCAATCTGTACGTCGGTACGCAGGCGGGAAGGGTCTTCAGGATCGAAAATGCAAGCTCCGCAAATCCGGTGTTCACGGAGATCACCGGACCGGATTTCCCGAACGGTTCCATCAGTGGAATCGCATTCGGTGCCAATGAGGAACAAATACTCGTTACCTACTTCAACTACGGCGTAACGAGTATTTGGGAAACGCGCAACGGCGGGACTACATGGGTCAACCGCGAGGGGAACTTGCCAAATATGCCCGTGCGGTGGGTTGAATACCATCCGCATAATCCCGAACAGGCTTATATTGCGACCGAGCTTGGTGTTTGGTCTACCGACAACATCAATGTTCCTGCTCCGGTCTGGAACTCCACCAACGGGGGCCTGGCCAATGTGCGCACGGACATGTTAAGAATGCGGCTGTCGGATGGAGTGCTGGTCGCCGCGACGCATGGCCGCGGAATCTTTACCGCGATCATTCCTTCTCAGCTGGAACAAGTCATCACATTCAATCCGTTGTCGGAAAAAACGTATGGCAACGCGTCATTCAGCCTTGAGGCCAGTTCAACATCCGACCTTCCCGTTAGTTTTTCAAGTTCCGACCCCGTTATCGCGTCGATCAATGGCACTAATGTAACAATCCATGGAGCAGGTTCAGTGACCATTACGGCGACTCAGGAAGGCAACACGTATTATGCGGCCGCCGAGCCGGTTGAACAAACATTGCTCATTAACAAGGCGACCCAGGTTGTGACCTTTCCCGCACCGGGGGAAAAAACGATCATCGACGAACCTTTTGAGCTGACGGCCACAGCCACCTCGGCGCTCGATGTAATTTATTCCAGCAGTGACGAAACAATTGCCACTGTCGACGGATCCACTGTGACTATTCACGGCGTAGGTACGACAACGCTCACGGCAAGCCAGCCCGGTGATGATAATTACCTTGCGGCCGCAGCCGTTCAAAGGGACCTGACTGTAGTTTCCCGTATCATTCAACTGACGGGGTCGTTGGCCTTTGGGGAAGTAATCATCGGGGAGAAGGCGGATCTTGAGCTGTTGATTGAGAACATTGGAACTGCACCGCTTCAGGTGACCAACGTGACATATCCGCCGGGTTTTACAGGAGAAGTCAATGTGAATGGATCGAATATCACGGTCACCGTCACGTTTACGCCGACAGAAGCAAAAGATTATGGCGGCGAAATCATTGTGAGCAGTAACGCCACCTCTGGTGACAATACGGTGACCGCGTCTGGAATCGGTATCAACATCACTGATGCCGAAAAAAATCCGGCTGGCACTTTGACCCTGCATCCCAATCCTGTGAATGATTTGCTAATCATTTCCGGATCAAATTTCGCGGATACAGAGGTGCTCACTGTAAGAGATATGGGCGGACGCAACCTGAAAAGAGTGGTCGAAAGTTCACCTGCCGAGATTCGGATGGCCGTTGCGGATTTGCCATCCGGTGTTTATATCATCGCGATCCAGGTCGGGAACAGGATCATTTATAAAAGATTTACGAAAGACTAAAAACCATTATGAAACGGACGATCACGATTTTTTTTGCAGTGACGACATTGATCCTCCTGCTGACGTTTCCATCCTGCAAAGAAGATGAGCCTACTGCGGAGGAAGTGTTTCTTGGCAAGGTAGAGGGAAGCTGGGCGGCGACTTCAGTTGATGTCGATGGAGTTTTTGTCAACGGAACTTTTGAAAATTTTCAATTGAACATCACAAAACAAAAAACATTCACAACGGTGAATGGACATGATCCGATCTGGCCTGCCACGGGATCGTTTACGTTGGAGGAAAGTTCCGGTGGGGCCGGCTTCAAACTGATCCGTTCTGATGGAATTGAGGTTGAGGTGTCAACCCTGGATGAGACTGTCGCGGTATTGAAATTTCATTATACCTCCACCGGTGGACGAAGCGCGAGTGTGACAGGAAATTATACTTTCGAGCTTGCCCGCTAATGGCTCGGGAAAAAGCGGCCAAATTACGTGTTTAGGGCCATTTTTGACGATTTTTACTGCCGCTCCAACCTTTTGCAGGTGAAACGTGTCTAAGCATTACTCCAACGTTTCAGGATAACGAAGGCCCTCTCTCCTTTAAAACTGAAACGTTTGCAGTTTGGTATTAAAACAAAAAGCCCCGGCAAATGCCAGGGCTTTTACGTTTCTATTTATTATTTAAGACATCACTCTTTCTTCTCTTTGGAAGAGGCTTTGGCCTTCTTCACCTTGATGGTCAACACGTCACCGGTGCCTTCATAATCGGCCATGATAGTTCCGCCTTCTTCAACTTCACCTTTCAGGATCTCCTCGGCAACCGGGTCTTCCAGATATTTCTGGATCGCACGGTTCAACGGTCTCGCTCCAAACTGGTGATCGTATCCCTTTTCAGCAAGGAAATCTTTCGCCTTGTCTGTGAGTTCTATCTTGTATCCCAGTTGCAGGATCCGGTCGAATAACTTGCCAAGTGAAATGTCGATGATCTTGTGGATATGACTACGCTGCAACGAGTTGAAGACGATCACATCATCCAGACGGTTGAGGAATTCCGGGCTGAAAGCACGTTTCAAGGCATGCTGTATCGTGGATTTCATCGCTTCCTCTTCCGATTCCTTCCGTGTGGAGCTTGCAAAACCGATCCCGCTTCCGAAATCTTTCAGATCGCGTACACCAATATTTGATGTCATAATGATGATCGTATTTCTGAAATCCACCCTTCGTCCCAATCCGTCAGTAAGGATACCGTCGTCCAGTACCTGCAGAAGGATGTTGAATACATCGGGGTGTGCTTTTTCGATTTCATCCAGCAGCACTACAGAGTAAGGTTTCCTTCTGACTTTTTCGGTCAGCTGGCCTCCTTCTTCGTAACCCACATATCCCGGAGGAGCGCCGACCAGGCGTGATACCGAGAACTTCTCCATGTATTCGCTCATGTCGATGCGGATCAGGGCGTCGTCCTTGTCAAAAAGATAGTATGCAAGAACTTTTGCGAGTTCAGTCTTACCAACGCCGGTAGGTCCAAGGAAGATGAAAGAGCCGATCGGTTTTCTGGGATCCTTCAGGCCAACGCGTGTGCGCTGAATTGCTTTCACAAGTTTTTTGATCGCTTCTTCCTGACCAATCACTCTGCCGGAAAGCTCTTCGCCCATATTGAGCAGTTTGTTGCTTTCTTTCTGGGCTATACGCTTGGTCGGAATGCCCGTCATCATTCCAATGACATCTGCGACATTATCCTCGTTAACTGTATATTTCTCCGTGCGGGTTTTCTCTTCCCATTTGGTTTTGGCGATCTCCAGTTGTTCGATGAGCTTCTTCTCGCGGTCACGCAGCTGCGCAGCTTCTTCGTACTTCTGACTTTTCACCACACGGTTCTTTTCTTTCTTGACATCCTCGATCGCTTCTTCAAGCTTCACGATCTCTTCCGGGACGTGGATATTATTGATATGGACGCGCGCACCGGCTTCATCCATAACGTCGATGGCCTTGTCCGGTAGATACCTGTCGCTGATATAGCGGTCGGACATCTTTACGCACGATTCCAGCGCTTCTTTGGTATAGATCACATGGTGGTGATCCTCATACTTTTCCTTGATGTTCTCGAGGATCTGGATCGTTTCTTCCACAGATGTCGAATCCACCATTACCATCTGGAATCTGCGGGCGAGCGCGCCGTCTTTTTCGATGTATTGTCTGTACTCATCCAGGGTGGTAGCGCCAATGCATTGGATCTCGCCCCTGGCCAGGGCAGGCTTAAACATGTTGGATGCGTCCAGGGAACCTGAAGCTCCGCCGGCACCGACAATGGTGTGAAGCTCGTCAATGAACAGGATGACGTCCGGGGATTTTTCCAGCTCGTTCATCACCGCTTTCATGCGCTCTTCAAATTGTCCGCGGTATTTGGTACCGGCAACAAGAGATGCGAGATCAAGGGTTACTACCCGCTTGCCAAACAACACGCGGGAGACTTTTTTCTGGATGATCCGCAGCGCCAGACCTTCGGCGATCGCCGTCTTGCCAACGCCCGGTTCCCCGATAAGGATGGGATTGTTTTTCTTTCTCCGTGAAAGGATCTGGGCAACACGCTCGATCTCTTTTTCACGTCCTACGATGGGATCCAGTTTATTGTCTTCTGCGAGTCTTGTCAGATCGCGGCCAAAATTATCCAGAACCGGAGTTCGGGATTTTTCAGTTCCTTTCTTCTCTTTCCCGGCGGCCGATCCTGAACCGGCACTGCCAAAGATTTTTGAAGAATCATCATCCGGATCGTCGGTGTCGGACGATGCCATTGGGCTTTCATTTTGGTATTCAAGCATTTCTTTAACAGTCTCGTAGTTAACGTCAAACTTGTTCAGTATTTGCGTAGCGAGGTTATCCGCATCCCGAAGGATTGAGAGAAGCAGGTGCTCGGTACCTATCAGCTGGGCTTTGAAAATCTTAGCTTCAAGGTAAGTTATCTTTAAGACTTTTTCTGATGCCTTTGTCAGCGGAATGTTAGCAAGGTTTTTTATTTCGTGTGTCGCCGTACCTTTTGAAATCTTTTCAATTTCTGTCCGTAGCTCATCAAGCGGTACACCCAATTTTTTCAAAACTCCCACTGCCACTCCTTCACCCTCACGGATCATTCCGAGTAAAAGATGCTCTGTGCCAATATAGTCATGGCCCAGGCGCAACGCTTCTTCCCGGCTCAGTGAGATCACTTCTTTAACGCGGTTGGAAAATTTGGCTTCCATGTATAAATTTCTAGAATTTGATTAAATGTAAATGTAAAATTTTTCTATCGTACAACACCAAAGTGAATTAAAGATTCTGAATATATTCTTACAAACGCATCCGAGCGGTCATTTGTTCATTTCCGGAGCCGACGACCGTATAATTGTTGGCGCCCCCGGGCCTTCGCAAAAGATCAAATCGATGATACTGAGGTTGTCGACAAACTTACTGCCAAACACCTGCTGATATTTTGCAGATTTGAAAAAACTATTACAACTATCTGCTTTTTTAGGATTTAATACCGATCGACTGTCATTAATTCCTATGCCCGCATCCCGTTCATAGAAGGTCGTTTCCCGCACGGGAATATTGTAACGGAGCCATTGCAGGCACAAAGACAGCAGGTCTTTGTTGAGATCATACAAATACGTGTGCTTTTTGAAAAGGGTTTTGTGAAGGTCGTCCTGGTAATATTCAAAAAAAGGCGCCTTTCCGTAAGCGGATTGAATCGTCCGCCAGTGATTATTCAGCCATTTCTGGGTATGGTCGATCTCAATGTCTTTCATCAGGCTCTTTCCCGCTTTATGGACAACCGGGATTATGAGGGGTCGGACACCGGTTGCTGTATTGATATAGCAGCGATTCCGGTATGATTGTTTCTGATAATGTTCAAATTTCTCCACAATAAGCTCAGCAAACCGTTGCATGAGCGTGAAGTAAGATATTGGCGGTAAGTATTGTATTTCAATCAGTAGACGCTGCACATCGCAACTTTAAAGATATTGGTCCAGATCCCCTAACCCCACCCGGATTATTTCCAGCTCCGGCCCTGTGCAGTCCACAACAGTGGAAGGCACGTTCCCTCCCGCCCCGCTGTCGATCACCAGGTCGACGACGGCCTTAAGGTCATCGTAAATATCCAGCGGGTCGGTTGTGTACTCCGCGATTTTATCGTCATCCTTGATGGATGATGTGATCAACGGATTGCCAAGTGACTGAACGATCATTCGTGGAACATTGTGATCAGGTATCCGCACCCCGACTGTCTTCTTGTTGACATCAAGTATCCGCGGAACCTGAGAGCTGGATTCGAAAATAAAAGTGAAGGGTCCCGGCAACGCCTTTTTCAGGATCTTAAAAACCGGAGTATCCATTCTTTTGACATACGTTGAGATCTGGCTGAGATCAAGGCAGATAAATGATAAATTCAATTTATGTGGTTTGATCTCCAGTATCCTGCATAAGCGCTCCACTGCTTTTTTGTTAAACAGATCGCACCCGATACCATAGACCGTGTCGGTCGGATAAACGATGATCCCGCCCTTTTTCAACACATCGGCAACATGGTTAACTTTTCTTTGTTCCGGATTCTTTGGATGGATTTTAATTAACTCAGCGGCCATTTAAAAATAAAAGTAAACTTTATGTGTTAATTATAAGTATCTGTATTTAAAGATCATCGATGGTTAAAAGCCGCCAGTTCTTTAAATTTGGATTTTTTACCACAAGCAAGTTTCAATGATGAAATCGTCCAAGGGGTTAATTATCTTTTTAGTTTTCTCTATTCTGCTGATCTCGTTTGCGTTTTATACTTATCAGATCTGCTATTCACCGAATATTCTGGTTGGCAAACAGGACCGCGTTTTTGTGATTCCAAAAGGAGCGGATTTTAAATATGTTCAGAAGCACTTTCATGAAAATAACGTAACGCAGGACCTGATGTCCTTCAGTTTCCTTTCGCGTCTGATGGGCTATCGCGACCACGTGAAACCAGGCCGCTATATCTTGCGGGCAGGTATGACCAACATCCAGGCGATTCGTTTGCTGCGCGCCGGCATTCAGGAACCTGTCAAGATCACTTTTAATAACGTGAGACTGATCCGCGACCTGAGTGAGAAGATCACAAGAAATCTTAACGTGAAGCCCGAGGAATTCGAAGCTGCGCTCATCTCCTTTACCATGACCAACAAGATGGGCTTCAACAAGGATAACATTCTCACCATGTTCATTCCGAATACTTACGAAGTCTATTATAACCTGTCCGCCCAGGAGCTTGTGGCGAGAATGCATAAGGAATATGAAGGATTCTGGACAGAAGAAAAAAAACAAAAAGCCAAAAACATCGGATTGACACAGGTCGAAGTTTCGATCCTTGCATCCATCGTGCAGGCCGAGTCTGTGAAACCGGACGAAGCACCCGTGATTGCCGGTCTTTATATCAACAGGCTTAAAAAGGGCATCCCGTTGCAGGCAGATCCGACGCTGGTTTTCGCCGTGGGTGATTTTACGTTAAAACGGGTGCTCAATGAACACAAAGAAGTGGACTCCCCGTACAATACCTACAAATACGCAGGATTACCACCGGGCCCGATTAACATGCCCGAGATCAATTCCATCAACGCAGTTCTGGATTATAAAAAAAGCGACTATCTCTACATGTGTGCGAAGGAAGATTTTTCCGGTTATCATAATTTTACCGGCAATTACCAGGAGCACATGAACAACGCGATCAAATACCAACGGGCTTTGACAATAGAAATGCGGAAAGCAGCTGCACAACAAAAAAAGTAATGTACCGCGCCGAAACCAAACTCAGGGTCCGCTACGGTGAAACCGATCAGATGGGTTATGCATACTATGGCTTTTACGCGATGTATTACGAAGTGGCACGGGTTGAGAGTCTGCGACACCTGGGAATGACTTACCGTGAACTGGAGAATATGGGTGTGATCATGCCGGTGCTCGAGCATCACTCGAAATATCTCGCTCCCGCGCGATACGATGATCTGCTGCGCATCGTAACGACCATTCGCGAAAAACCCGGCGTCCGGATCCGGTTTGAATACGAGATCTTCAACGAGGCGGATCAACTGATCAACCAGGGAGAGACGACGCTGGTCTTTATCAGCAAGAAATCGAACAGACCCTGCCGCCCACCGGAAGCGATGGAAAAACTTTTAGCGCCGTATTTTGAATGAAATTCAAATATAAAAAGCTCATCGTCGGATTTGGTCCGGTTTCATCGTTCATCAGATGGATCCGGAATGTCCGTTTCAGAAATCACGAAGACGTATCATTATACAAGATCGCAAAGATCTTCCTGAAAAACCTCCAGGATGATGAGGTGATGGACAGGGCCAATGGCGTGGCTTTCAATTTTATCCTGGCGATTTTTCCGACGATTATTTTCCTGTTCACACTGATCCCTTTCGTCTCGACGTATTTTCCGGAAGTAAACACGGAAAGCATCATGTCATTTTTCAGCGAGCTGATCCCGAAAAGCATGTATGATGTAACGGCGGCGACCGTCCTCGACATTGTAAGCAACCAGCGGGGAGGCCTGTTAACGCTCGGTTTTGTATTTGCCATGTATCTATCCACCAACGGAATGATGGCCTTGATGCGGGCTTTTAACGCGTGTTACAAAACGATTGAAAACCGGTCCGGTTTAAAAACACGGTTCATTGCCACGGCGTTGACCTTTAACATGGCGATCGTTCTTTTCCTGGCGATCATACTTCTCGTCGTGGGAGAATTTGTGCTCGATTACCTGCTCTCCTACCGGATCGAATGGTTCGATATTGACGCCTATACTGTTCAGCTCCTTTTCGTGCTGCGGTTTTTTGTCATCTTTATTGTCTTTCTGCTAACAATTTCGACGATTTATTATTTCGGACCTTCGATCCACTACAATTGGAGATTTTTTTCCGTTGGTTCAATCGTTGCCACGCTGCTGATCCTGGGTGTGTCTTACGGATTTTCCTATTACGTAACGAATTTCGGAACCTATAATAAAGTATATGGATCCATCGGCGTGATGATCGCCATGATGGTTTATATCCAGCTGATCACCGTTGTATTGCTGATCGGCTACGAGATCAATGCAAGCATTCACGAAGCCATTCGAGCGGAGGCCCTTTGGAAGGCCCGCAAATACCGCCTGAATCAGGCAGTTAAAGTATAGGTATCTTTTTTTTCAAATAATATCAGCGGAATTCTTAAAATTACGTCCCTGCTGGCTGGCGTAGATGAAGCCGCATTGTGCGGTAAACCGGTTAAAATACAACAAATGAAAGCTCTTCAGCATGACATCTATCTGAAATTTGTCGAAAAATTCGCGGTTGATCCAGTTATTGTCCGTTCGCCCGGCCGCATCAACATGATCGGCGAGCATACGGATTACAACGACGGTTTTGTCATGCCGGCAGCCATCAATAAGGAAGCGGTTTTTGCCATTGCACCGTCGGCCAACGGAAAGACTACTGTGTACTCGCTGAAATATCAGCAGCAGATTGAAATTGATCTGGCCAATCCGGCAAAGGTCAAACAACCCAAATGGGCCAACTATCTGCTCGGGGTGCTCTACCAGTTTGTGAACAACGGCTTCAGGATCATGCCTTTCAATTGTGTTTTCGGCGGCGACATCCCCGAAGGCGCCGGGCTGTCTTCATCTGCTGCAATCGAATGCGGTTTTGCCTTTGCACTAAACGAGGTCAACGGTCTTAACGTTCCGAAATTGAAGCTCATCACAATGGCACAGTGGGCCGAACATCACTATGTTGGCGTCAAGTGTGGCATCATGGATCAGTTTGCAAGCATGATGGGAAAAGATGGACACGTCATCATTCTCGACTGCAGGTCGTTGATCCACCGCTATTGTCCGATCGATCTGAAGGATTACCGCATCATTCTTTGTGACACAAAAGTGAAACATTCCCTGGTGGATTCCGCCTACAATGACCGCAGGAATGAATGTGAAACGGGCGTTTCCATTCTGAAAAAACACTACCCTGAAGTAAAAAGCCTCCGCGACGCGAATGCGGCAATGCTGACCAAACATAAAAAGGAATTTTCAGCAAAAGTTTATAACCGTTGTCTTTACGTTGTACAGGAAATCCGGCGTGTTCAGGAAGCCGGCGAGGACCTTGAAAAAGGAAATCTTAAAGCCTTTGGAAAAAAAATGTATGAAACACACGAAGGATTGTCGAAACTTTATGAGGTAAGTTGTCAAGAGCTCGATTTCCTGGTGCTGGAGGCAAGTAAATTTTCTGAAGTCCTGGGTGCCAGAATGATGGGTGGCGGCTTCGGTGGCTGTACGATCAATATTGTCAAATCTGATTTCGCCGCGGTTTTTGAAAAACAGATGCGCGAATTATATAAAAAACAGTTCGCGATCGATATGCCGACGTACTTCGTAGACATTGAAGGGGGAACGAGTGTCGTTTCTCCCGATATCCCCGTATTGAAATAGACGCTATAATTGATAAAACCTGGGTCTCGTTTTTGAGAAAACAACGCCGTTAATAACTAAACACACAACCGGAAAGCTAACCCCGCAAATAATTTATGTTACGTAAGACATTATTTTTCATTATTGTTCCCGCAATGTTTATGACAGCATGTAACCAGAAAACGGACGTGAGCACACAAACGACAGACACAACCCAGGCAGTTAAAAAAGGCATCGAAGTATCCGCTTTCGGAAAATTGCCGGACGGCACCGCCGTTTCGCTTTACACAATGACAAATAGCAATGGCGTTGTAATGAAGGTGATGAACTATGGCGGTATCATTACGTCATTGGTTGTTCCTGACAGAAACGGAAATATGGAAGATGTCGTCCTCGGTTACGATTCCCTTGAGGGCTACCTGAAATCGAACCCGTATTTTGGCGCCCTGATCGGCAGGTACGGAAACCGCATCGCCCGCGGTAAATTTTCTCTCGATGGCAAAACTTACACCCTTGCGACGAACAACGGATTGAATCACCTGCATGGCGGAATAAAAGGATTTGACAAGGTGTTCTGGAATATTCAGCAGCAGAGCTCGGAAAAAGGCGTCGCAATCCGGCTTACCTATCAAAGCAAGGACATGGAGGAAGGCTACCCGGGAAACCTTTCCGTTCAGGTAACTTATTTGCTGACCGACAGAGACGAATTGGAGATCTCGTACGAAGCGACATCGGATAAAAAAACGATCGTCAATCTCACCCAACACACTTATTTCAATCTCACGGGTGGTAAACGCGATATTCTGTCCCACGAACTGGAATTGACCGCCAACCATTTTTTGCCGGTCGATGAGACATTGATCCCAACGGGTAAGCTGCAACCAGTTGAGAATACTCCCTTTGATTTTAGAAAACCCGTCGCCATCGGCGCACGGATCAACGAGAACGATGGGCAGCTCAAGGCGGGAAAAGGTTACGACCACTGCTGGGTACTCGCAAAAGAACCCGGATCGTCGGAGCAGGCTGCGGTGTTGTACGATTCTTTGAGCGGAAGACAGGTGACGGTGTTCACGACGGAGCCCGGAATTCAATTCTACTCAGGAAATTTTCTCGACGGATCAATCACTGGCAAGGGTGGTATCGTGTATAACTTCCGCTTCGGATTATGCCTTGAAACGCAGCATTTTCCGGATAGTCCCAATAAACCAGACTTTCCAAATGTGGTTCTTGAACCTGGCTCGACGTATCGTACGCAGACAAAGTACTCTTTTTCAGTAAGGTAAAACGTTTTGCCTTGAAGGCTCCCGTTTGTGCCGCGGCAACCAGTTTCGGTTTTTGCATATTTCCGTGACTTTCTCGGCCAATTATTTTAAATTGTCTATGCGTAAATCTCTCAAATGATAGCGCAAAACATACCGGACGCCCAACTTCTTGCCCTTTTCCGATCGGGTGACCGCCACGCTTTTGAGTTATTGTATAACCGATACTGGAATGTCCTGTATGAACTCGCCAGCAGGATCCTCGAACATCACGAAGCTGCAAAAGATGTCGTTCAGGAAGTTTTTATCGCCATCTTCGAGCAGCAGGGAGCACACGAAATCACCAATGTCCGCGCCTACATTTTTCAGGCTGTGAAATACAGGTGCTTCATGCATCTGCGTTCAGGAAAAATTTCCGCCCGGCATATCCAGCGGATGAACACAGTGATTGCATCCAACCTGGTTGACGAGGAACTGAATGCAAATGAATTACAGGCGATCCTGGACAAAGGAATTGCAACCCTCCCTGAAAAATGCAGAGAGGTGTTCTATCTCAGCAGATTCGAATTCCAGTCGAATAAAAAAATTGCCGAACGTCTGAATATTTCGACAAAAACTGTTGAGCACCAGATCACCAAGGCCTTAAAGGCATTGCGGCTGTCTGTCGGCAAATTTGCCGTGTTTCTTCCCGCCCTCCTGTTTCCGCTGGAAAAATAATTTTGACCGGACGTAAGGGTTATTGCAATCGTGTGCAACTATAAGTACATGAGCATAAAACCCAACCAATTCAAAGAGCTGTTAGACCGGTACCTTGCGGGCAAAGCCTCTCCCGAAGAGGCGCGCCTGCTGGATGATTTTTTCAATTCTTATGAAAAGGAAGTTCTTCACGACCTGACATTGCAAAGCGATGACAGGATCAAGGCGGAGATCCGCGAAAGAATATTGAAACGTATTCCGGTTCGGGAAAAAGCGCGGCGACAACTTGTTCCCAAAACCCTCTGGAGGATGGCCGCATCCGTTGCGTTGATTGCAATCGCAGCTTACCTGGTCATCTGGTACGCTGGAGTTCTGAAGGAAGACCAGCCCGCGGTTGTACGCATTGAGCAATTTGCCCCACGGGGACAAAAACTCTCGCTGGAATTGCCTGATGGCTCGAAAGTGATCTTAAACTCCGAGACGTATATTTCCTATCCTGAAAAATTCTCTGATAACAACCGCGAAGTGACTCTTTCGGGGGAAGCGTATTTCGAAGTGAAACCCGACATCCTCAAGCCTTTTGTTGTCCTGACTGATCAAACCACAACCGAAGTTCTCGGAACGACCTTTAATATCAATGTGGTAAAAGGATCAAAAACTGAAATAACCCTGATTGAAGGTTCGGTAAAAGTGGCAACGGAAACAGGTGAGAGAACTGTTTTAAAACCGCATCAGCAGGCCGTGATCGATTATGCTTCGGTGACGCTGCGCACCCAGGATATTGACGTGGAAAATTTTACAAGCTGGAAAGACAACGTCATCTACTTTAATAAAACCCGGTTGGCTGAAGCTGTACCTGCGCTGGAAAAATGGTACAACGTCGAAATAGAAGTGGTGAATCCCGCCCTTAATCAGTGCATTATCACGGGCAAATATCAGGAGGAGCCGCTGGAAAATGTTCTCCACAGTTTTGAGTTCCTGCTCAATGCAAATATCGAACGTCAGGATGAACGCCATATCACGATCAACGGAAAAGGTTGTAAATAAAATAAATGCTATGATCTCCGAAATTTTATATCAATGGCAACGCGATCCGCCATGAAGAAAACCAGCAGTAAACAGAAATAGTCCGGGGTAACATTTTGGACGATGCTCCCGGACTATAGTCTGAGTCATATCTACCACTCAAACCATTACAAACTTATGAAATTAGTTTTACTGAGGCTACTTATGCTCATTTCGAGGTACAGCTTGCGTCTGATGATCATCCAAGTAATCTGTTTGAATTTCGTTCTGGCAGACGATATCCACAGCCAGAAGCTCGACGAGGTCAAGGTTGCGATCAGGATGGACAAAGCCCTGATCACCGATGTGCTGAATGAAATCGAAAACAAAACAGATTTTGTTTTTGCCTATACGGAAACCATCCGGCAAATGGATCAATCTTTTACGGTGACCTACAACCAGGCGGCATCCCTTAAGACAATCCTGGAAGATCTATCCCTGCAGGGAAGCCTTCAATTCAAACGGATCAATAACACGATCTCGGTGATCCACATTGAACGAAAGTCTCCGCAGATTCCCACCGTCATCGAAGACCTGAATATCACCGGCAGGGTTATTGACAACTCCGGAACCGGTGTTCCAGGTGTAAACGTGCTGCTGAAAGGCACCACCACAGGAACGACCACCGACGCGGAAGGTCATTATGTGCTGGCAGTCCCGGATAACTCACGCGAGGGCACACTGGTATTTTCTTTTATAGGATATAAGACCATCGAGGAACAGATCAATGGCCGGACTACAATTAACGTTACGTTGCTGGAAGACGTAATGGCCTTGAACGAAGTGGTCGTGATCGGGTATCAGACAGTTGAAAAGAAAGACCTGACCGGAGCTGTTTCTTTGATCGATCCTGATCTTGCAAATACCGTTACCGCAAACTCGCTTGCCGAATCCCTTCAGGGGCTCGCGCCGGGTGTTACCGTCAGGGCCGGCGGGGCTCCGGGGCAGATGGCACGAATCGAAATCCGCGGTGCTGCGAGCTTTACCAACACGGATCCGCTATACGTCATCGACGGAATGATCGCCGATGCAAATACCACCATCAACAATAACGACATCGAATCGATACAAGTGCTGAAGGATGCTTCTGCAGCAGCGATCTACGGTTCCAGGGCAGCGAACGGCGTCATCATCATCACCACCAGGAAGGCGAAGGAGGGCGACGCAAAAGTGAGCTTTTCGACAAAATATGGATTTCAGAAAATTCCAAAACGTTTCGACCTGATGAACAACACGGAGTTTGCGGAGATGCAGCGCACGCAATATGAGAATTCAGGGTTGACGCCGCCACCCAGCGTGGACGCTGAATTTGATCCCGCAATCAATACCGACTGGCAGGATGAGATGATCCAGACCGGAACGATGGAAGATTACAACATTACGCTTTCCGGCGGTTCATCCAACAGCAGATACCTGATTTCCGGAAGCTACTTTAACAACAAAGGAGTGTTGATCGGACATTCATTCAAAAGAGGCAGCTTCCGCGTGAACACGTCGACCACCCGCGGAAGAGTGACGTTTGGAGAAAACCTCTTAATGACAAACTCCAATATCAAAACACCGCGTGAAGGAAATCCCTTTTATGACATGGCACTGATGCTACCGGTCATTCCGGTTAAAGATCCATCTTACATCTCTGCAACAAACCCGGAAGGATGGGGCATTGGTACCGTTGATGCAGTCACGTATGCCTACAATCCCGTTGCCGTCAATCATTTATCGCTTGGCACCAGTAATTATGCGAAGCTCATCGGGAATGCTTATCTCGACGTGAAGATCATGGATTGGCTTAACTACCGGTTTAATGCGGGCGCGGAAGTAAGCTACGATTTCAACAAAACTGTCAGGAAGCTTGGGATCTGGCAATTCAACGGGGCGCCGAAGCCCAGTTCGATCGACGAAGACCGCTCACGGTTCCTGAGCACATTGTTCGAGCATACGGTGAACTTTAACAAATCTTTGGGTTCGCACGCGATCAATGGCGTCGTCGGCATCAGCAGTCAGCATACGACCCGCGAGTCCACGGCCGCAGGCCGCACAGACCTGCAGGTGTTCAATGGCCAGTACATGACAACAATCAATTCGGCCAATGGTACAGCTACAGCAGGAGGTGGCGTACCGCTCGAATACCGGATATTCGGGTACCTCGGCCGCGTGAATTATTCTTTCAAAGACAAATATCTTTTGACATTGACCGGAAGGATCGATCAGGACTCTCGTTTCGGCGAGAATTTCCGCACAGGGCAATTCCATTCGGAAGCCATTGCGTGGAGGGTGAGTGAGGAAGATTTCTTCAACGTGACATGGATCGATAACCTGAAGCTTCATGCTTCGTATGGCGAGCTGGGCATCGTACCACTCGGGTCATGGGACTACACCGCCTACATCAACAATGCGCCCCGCGCTATTTTCGGAAGTACCCAAACACCTTATGTGGGCATTACTCAGGCGCAGCTTGCCAATCCGGACCTGAAATGGGAGGAACGTATTGTTAAGAATATCGGAATTGATGCGGGCCTGATGAACAACCAGATCCTGGTCTCTGTAGAGGCTTACAATTCGCTTTCGAAAGATGCTTTGCTCCAGCTGCCGGTCGCGGGATATCTGGGAAACCTTGGTGGCGATCCATTTGTCAACGCTGGCTCCATCCGTAATACCGGTTTTGAGATATCGGCCACATACCGCCACAGCGCGAACGCATTTAAGTGGGATGTGACGGCAAATGCCACGACGATCAATAACAAAGTCGAAGATGTTGGTAACAGGGGCGAAGGCATTGATTACATTCAGGTGGGAAGAACGCGAACAAAGGAAGGACGGTCTCTCGGCGAATGGTACCTGATCCGCACCGATGGCATTTTCCAGTCCCAGGCGGAGGTTGACAGCCATACAAATTCAGCAGGCGTCGCTATCCAACCTTATTCGCAACCCGGGGATATACGCTATGTAGACAAGAACGATGACGGACAGATCAATGCCGAAGACCGCGATTTCGTCGGATCGCCATGGCCAAATCTTCAGACCGGGTTCCAGTTTAACGCAACCTATGGACAATTCAGCGCCAGGGTTCAATTCGTCGGCGTATTCGGTTATAAGATCTACAACGATATCCGCCAGATCACGGATGGGTACCAGAACACCAACTTCCGCAGCGAGATCAGCCCGTGGACGGAGAGCAACCGCGGTACGAGCGATCCGCGCATTGGCAGGGACAGCGACCTCGGTATCGCTTTTAACAATCGGAACGATACTGACCGGTGGTTGGAGAACGGATCTTACCTGCGATTGAGAAATATTGAATTTGGATACAGTGTCCCGAAAGACCTTCTGTCAAAAATAAAGTTTACGAATGCCAGGGTGTTTATCAGCACCCAGAATCTGTTCACGATTACAAAATATAAAGGGCTCGATCCCGACGTTGTCGGAGCGGGAATCTACGAAAGAGGATTTGATAACGGTAACTGGCCATCCAGCCGCGTGATTTCATTTGGCATTCAGTGCGACTTCTAAAAAAAATCAACATGAAAAAATCAATATTACTTTCGATAGGCTTCCTGTTTTTCGTTGTTGCCTGTGAGGAAGACCTCGAGATTACCAATCCGAACGAAGCAACCGTCGAGGCGTTCTGGAAAAACGAAGCCGATGCTGTTGCCGGCGTAAACGCAGTATACAGCACGTTGCACCGCGGAGGTATCTCCCGGTGGATGCCGTTTTACTACATCATCCGTGCCGACGAAGGGCTTAGTACCAGTCCGGCAACCCCGATTGTCAACAACATGGACCAGTTCAATACGACCGATTACAATTTCTGGGGCGCCTATGATGTCTGGAGAGATCTGTATGTTGGCGTGTTCAGGGCCAACCAGGTGATCGATAATGTCCCCGGTATTGAAATGGATGCCACGATGAAACAGCGGGTGCTGGGTGAAGCCAAATTTCTTCGCGGATTGTTTTACTACAACCTGGCGTCGCTATGGGGGAATGTTCCCTTGATGATCGAAACTTCAAAACCTGAAGCGAAGCCGTCAACTTCTCCTGTCGCCGAAGTTTGGGCGCAGGTCGAACAGGATTTGTCTGAGGCGGCCGCGGCACTGCCAACCTCGTATGGCTCCGCAGATCTGGGGCGTGCCACCAGGGGTGCGGCCTATGCGTTGCTCGCAAAGACACTAATGCAACAGGGAAAATACAATGAAGCTTTGACGCCACTCAACTGGCTTGCGGAGGGCGAAGGCGCGACCATTTATGATCTGATGGCCGACTATCGCGATAATTTCCTGGTTAGCAGTGAAAATAACCAGGAGTCTGTCTTTGAATGGCAATTTGAATTAAATCCCGGAGAGAACCACGACGACGACACCGACATGAGCAGACCGGATAACCTGAACTACGGAAATTCGCTCGCGCAATTTTTCGGTCCAAGTGGCGTCGGATGGTCGGATGGCGAAGCGCGACGCTGGCTCGTTGACGAGTTCCTCCAGGAAAACACAGCCGGGGGAGACCGTGATCCCAGGCTTGCGGGGTCCTTGCTTTTCGATTATACCGACGAAGCCGGACCTGATGCCACGATGATCTATGGCCAGACATTTAGCCAACGTTACGGCCCCGGCAACCAGCGGGTGTGGTTCCGCAAGTTCCAGAATGATCATTGGAAAAATTTCGAAGGGTATAACTCTCCGAACAACTGGAGGTACATCCGTTACGCCGACGTCCTGTTGATGTATGCGGAGGCGCTGAATGAAACCGGGTCTACAACCCAGGCTTATCAATTTGTTGACAGAGTACGGGAACGCGCGGGCCTGGAAAAATTGTCTGTCGCAATGCCAGGTTTGAATCAGCAACAATTCCTGGAGCAGCTCAAGCACGAAAGGATCACAGAATTAACCGGAGAGGGACACCGTTGGAATGATCTCGCCCGCTGGGGCGACCTTGGTCCCGGCCTCGACATTCGTGACCCGGCATTCTCCGGCTTTGTGATTGGCAAACATGAATTGCTGCCGATTCCCCAGCAGGAGATCGACATCAATCCTGAATTGGACCAGAATCCACAGTGGTGATCAGCAAAGGCATTGTGAAAAGTTTTTTTCACAATGCCTTTTTTATCTATAAATTCAAATCAAGCTTTTGAACAACTTTAAACTTCTCCAACGAAGTCCTTTCGGACAACCTTTAGACTTTAACCCCTGGCTTAGGCTGCCGGCCTTGTGGACCGTGGTGTTCCTATTTCTTGCCTGCAAGGAAGATGGCAACGATGATCGCATTGTGGATGACACCGTCAGGTTTTCAAACCCCGTTCTGCATTCCGCGCCGGATCCCTGGGTTGAACAAAAAGATGGCTGGTACTATGTTACCCACACCACAGGTAATAACCTGAGGTTATACCGAACAAAAAAGATGTACGACCTGAAGAATGCCGAGGTGAAAACCGTCTGGACACCTCCTGCCTCCGGATTTAATTCGAAAGAGATCTGGGCGCCTGAGATACATTTCATCAACAACGCCTGGTATTTTTATTATGCTGCCGATGACGGGAATAACTCAAACCACCGCATATGGGTTTTGGAAAATACAGCGGAAGATCCGTTTACCGGCGCATGGGTCGACAAGGGAGAACTAGAGCTGCCGGAAGATAAGTGGGCGATCGACGGAACATTTTTTGAGCACAACGGCCAGCAATATTTTTTATGGTCGGGATGGGAAGGCGATGAGAATATTCGCCAGAACATTTACATCACCCGGATGACAGACCCTTTGACCGCCGGTGCAGAAAGAGTTCTCCTAACGACCCCGGAGCTCGCCTGGGAATTAAACGGAGGAACGCCAACGATCAATGAAGCGCCGCAGTTTCTTGCTCGTGGCGGCAAGGTATTTATCATTTATTCTGCGAGCGGATGCTGGACAGACGATTATGCTTTGGGTATGCTTTCCGCAAGCGCGACTTCGGATCCTATGTTGCCGGCATCCTGGACAAAAAGCCAGCTCCCGGTGTTTTCAAAAAACCCTTCGGCCCTGGCTTACGGCCCGGGACATAATAGTTTTTTCACATCGCCGGATGGTACCGAAGACTGGATGTTTTATCACGCCAATGCGACTTCGCTTGCAGGATGTGGTGACGGACGGTCTGCGCGTATTCAGAAATTTACCTGGAAAGCAGATGGTACTCCCGATTTCGGAATTCCCGTCGCCGTAGGAGCGAACCTTTCAATTCCTTCAGAAGACTAACCCTGATTATATATGATCCAAAAAATCTTTACCATTATCGCGTTTTTTCTATTTACGATTCCTGCTTTTTGCCAGCGACCCGTGTTCAATGGATTGGATACCCACATGGGAAACATTTACCGGTTATCGAACGCAAAAACCCGCTCGATAAGTCCCGAGAACTTTACCGGTGAGGCCGGCAAAGGAGGAATGGCGACGCTCGAGAACGGAAACGCGAGGCAAGCCGCCCGTGAGCTTGGCCAGGGATGGAAAGTAAATCCCTACATCCATATCGAGCCGGGACAAACTTACACCATCGCCGAGATCAATGAACCTGGTGCCATTCAACATATCTGGATGACGCCTACGGGAAACTGGCGTTATTCAATTATCCGCTTTTATTGGGATGATGAAAAAGAGCCCTCTGTCGAAGCGCCGGTCGGCGATTTTTTTGGCATGGGCTGGAATGAGTACGCCCACCTGAATTCATTGGCCGTGACTGTGAATCCCGGAAGCGCTTTCAACTGCTATTGGCCGATGCCTTTCCGCAAGAAGTGCCGGATCACGATGGAGAACATTGGTGCAGAGCGCATGACCTTGTATTATCAAATTGATTATACCGTTACCGACATTCCTGAAGATGCGGCATATTTTCACGCCCAGTTTCGCAGAACCAATCCAACCAGGGGCTCTTCATATACGATGGTTGACGGTATTCGGGGCAAAGGACATTATGTTGGAACGTATATCGCGTGGGGCGTGAACAACAATGGTTGGTGGGGTGAGGGAGAAATAAAATTTTTTATGGATGGCGATTCAAAATTTCCAACCATCAATGGCACAGGTACAGAAGATTATTTCTGCGGTTCTTATAATTTTGAAAACAGAAAGACGCGGCAGTACCAGGAATTTTCGACAGCGTATGCCGGACTTCATCAGGTCATCAGGCCAGATGGGGTTTATGCGTCACAACAGCGATTTGGCATGTACCGGTGGCACATTGCAGACCCGGTGCGTTTTGAAAAAGATCTGAAAATAACCATTCAGGATCTCGGGTGGAGAAGTGAAGGGAGGTATTTGCCACAACAATCTGATATCAGCTCTGTAGTTTACTGGTATCAGCTTGAGCCGCACGCATCATTTCCGAAGCTGCCATCTAAAAATGAACTGGAGGTTAACTGATCTTATTCTGTAAATTCACAGTGCGACTTCTTCTTCAATCCATTTTTATGGCACGTTATTTACTGATTGTTTTTCTGTTTGTGTCAGGCCCTTGCCGCTCTCAAAAATTAGTCCTGCCTGGCGATTTTCCCGATCCATCAGTGGCGAAAATAGGTGACAGCTACTGGGCGACGGCGACCACCTCGAATTGGGCGCCTGTATTTCCCTTACTTGTTTCAAACGACCTTGTCCATTGGGAATCGCGCGGTTACAGTTTTTCGACCCTGCCATCCTGGGCAGATTATTATTTCTGGGCACCGGAAATTTCTTACGACAAGGGAAAAGTATACATCTATTACGCGGCTCACAAACGCGATGCAAATCTTTGTGTAGGCATCGCAAGCGCCGACAAACCTGAAGGACCTTACCGCGATCACGGACCAATCATTTGCCAGGAAGTTGGGTCCATTGACGCTTTCCCGATGCGCGATGATAATGGGAAATTATACCTGATCTGGAAAGAAGATGGCAACAGCGTCAACAAGCCGACGCCGATCTGGGCAATGGAAATGGACGAGGGCCGCACCATGCTGTTGGGTGAAAAGACCGAACTGTTCAGAAATGACGCCGCCTGGGAGGCAAACCTCGTCGAGGGTGTCTCCATGATCCATCACAGTGGTTACTACTATGCATTTTATTCGGGAGCGGGATGTTGCGGACGGGGCTGTTCGTATGGCCTTGGCGTTGCCCGCGCCAGGAATTTAACAGGGCCATGGGAAAAGGATCAGAAGAACCCGTTGTTGTCAACCAGCGAAGACTGGAAATGTCCCGGCCATGGAACTCCTGTGGAAATGAATGGGAAATTCTATTTTCTATATCATGCTTACAGCAGCGATGGCGATGTATATGCTGGCCGGCAGGGGATGTTGATGGAATTCCGTTTCACAGCTGATGGCTGGGTCGAATTCGTAAAAGACGAAGATGTAGCCCTTCCGGTTGTCGCCACGATTGAAGACCATTTTTCAAAGGACACCTTGTCGGCATCATGGCAATGGTCGGTCTTTCAGACACCCCAAACCACGCTTGACAATGGTGTTCTGACATTGAATGCTTTGCCGGGAGGAGCTTTTATCGGCCACAAAACTTTTACCGCGGATTATGAGGCGGAGACAAGTATATACACGGCTCACACGAACGCCGAGGCGGGACTGGCCCTCATTGGTGACGAACAAAATATGGTCGGGGCCTCTGTTTTCCGAAATGTGGTGAGGGTATGGAAAATTGAAGCCGGAAAACAAACCATCATTTCTGAAAAAACTATCCAACCTGCTGCTTCGGTTCAACTGAAAGTCAGATTCAATGGCCCGAAAAATGTGACATTTCTTTGCAGCGTGGACGATAAAAAGTACGGCACACTCAACTCGTCGCCGGTCGATGCATATTTTGTTCCGCCCTGGGACAGGGCAGTCCGGATAAGCTTGATATCGAAAGGCGAGCCCTCGCAGCATGCGACTTTTGATCGGTTTATTTTGAAGAACAACTGAAATATAAAAATCCAACCGCTTAATTTCAACACCTAACCGAATTCATAAACCATGAAAAGATTTTACATTTCTATTCTGTTCATTCTGTTTCTCCGGCCGGTTGAGGCGCAGGAGTGGAAGATTGTCGAGGGTAAACTCACGACCCCGTGGGCACAGCAGGTTAACCCGGAGTCTGTTCTTCCTGAATACCCGAGACCGCAAATGGAACGCGCGACGTGGTTGAATTTAAACGGCCTTTGGGAGTACGCCATTTCACCGCTGGACGAGGTCAACCCCGTATCCTATCAGGGCAAGATACTCGTCCCATTTCCAATAGAGTCTGCGTTGTCCGGTGTTGGAAAAACTGTGGGAAAAGAAAACCACCTCTGGTATAAACGGACATTCACACTTCCAGCGACATTTAAAAAGAAAAAGACGCTTCTGCATTTTGGAGCCGTGGACTGGTTATGTGATGTTTTTGTCAATGGCGTAAAAGTTGGTGGCCACGAGGGTGGATATGATCCTTTCTGGATTGATATCACCGATGCCCTGAAATCTTCCGGTCAGCAGGAAATTGTTGTCAGCGTCTGGGATCCTTCGGATGAAGGGCCGCAGCCGCGCGGAAAACAGGTAAAGAATCCCAATAGCATCTGGTACACTCCTGTCACTGGCATCTGGCAAACGGTGTGGCTCGAAGCAGTACCGGCCACTTTTATTACTTCTGTAAAAAACACACCCGACATTGACAAAGGGACGCTGACTGTAAATGTTGCGGCGAGAAATCTTCAGCCAGGTGACCAGATAAGGGTCGTAGCCCTGGATGGAACGACGATCGCTGCGCGGCAGGAAGGCAACGTCGGCGAACTGGTTCTTAGCATTCCGAATGCAAAATTGTGGTCACCGGAAAGCCCCACGCTTTATGATCTGCGGATTTCAGTCCTGCGCAAAGGAAAAGCTGTCGATGAAGTGAAAAGTTATTTTGGAATGCGAAAGATCTCGATGAAACGCGATATCGTTGGCGTCCAGCGGATGCTGCTCAATAATGAGTTCCTGTTTCAATATGGTCCGCTTGATCAGGGCTGGTGGCCAGACGGATTGTATACTGCCCCCAACGACGAAGCGCTGAAATTCGATATTCAGAAAACCAAGGACATGGGCTTCAACATGATCCGCAAGCATGTGAAAGTGGAGCCCGCCCGTTGGTATTACCATTGCGATCGTTTGGGAATCCTGGTGTGGCAGGATATGCCAAGCGGCGACATGGGGAACCGGTGGGACCCGAGACTTGGAACCATTGGTCTTGCCACTGACAAGGACCGGACAGCCGAATCCGAAGCCATTTTCCGCAGGGAATGGAAGGCGATCATGGATGCAACGTATCACTTTCCTTCCATTGTCGTGTGGGTTCCCTTCAACGAAGGATGGGGCCAGTTTAAAACCAAGGAGATCGTCGAATGGACAATGAGCTATGACCGGTCACGTTTGGTTAACGAAGCGAGCGGAGGCAATTTCGAATATGTCGGACACATACTCGACATCCATAATTATCCCGACCCCTGTATGCCGAGCCCCGACCTGTTCGGACAAAAACAGGTCCTTACGCTGGGTGAATACGGCGGACTCGGCCTGCCTGTCGAAGGACATACCTGGCAGGCAAAAAACAACTGGGGATATCAAAGTTTCACGACCAGCGAGGAACTGTTGAAAAAATACACTTCGTTCATTGACCGGTTTCCCGCCCTGATCGAAAAAGGTTTGTCTGCGGTCATATACACGCAAACTACCGATGTTGAGATCGAAGTAAACGGTCTGATGACATATGACAGGAAGATCGTCAAGATGCCGGAGAATGTTTTGAAAGCGATGCATCAGAAAATGTATAACCCTTCACTGGTCAAATTGAAATAGTTTGATTCAAGTCCGAAGTCAATCCGAGGTTTAAGTCGAGGTAAAATTTTATCGCCAGTCATTGAAAGTACTTATTATTTCCGTGCTCATCTTTCCCTCCGTCCTTGCTCAGGCGCAGCAGAAACTCATTGATCCGCGATACTTTGAGCTACCGGTTGGTAGTGTCAAACCGCAGGGCTGGTTGCTTCACCAGCTTGAAATCATGCGCGATGGTTCCACGGGTCATCTGGACGACCTCCACCAAAAACTTGCGAACGACAACGGATGGCTTGGGGGCAATGGCGATGGATGGGAGGAAACTCCTTACTGGCTTGACGGCGCGGTGCCATTGGCATATTTGCTGGATGACGAAAAACTAAAGGCCCGGGTTGAGCGGTATATCAACTGGACACTTGATAATCAGCGGCCGTCTGGATATTTCGGCCCGATCACGAAGGCGGAACGGGAAAAAGGAACAACGATTACTACGGAAACCTGCGATGCCGGGGAAGACTGGTGGCCAAAAATGATCATGCTCAAGGTCCTGCAGCAATTTTACGAAGCGACAAACGACAAACGGGTGATCCCGTTCATGACAAAATATTTTCAGTATCAACACAGCGCGTTGAAGAATTGCCCGGTGGGAAAGTGGACCGAATGGGCCAGTTCACGGGGAGCCGACAATGTTATGATGGCGCAATGGCTTTACGGTAAAACAAAGGAACCCTGGCTGATAGAGCTCGCCTCTCTTGTGGAATCACAATCGTACCCCTGGAGTGAATGGTTTGCCAGCCGCGATTGGGTGATGTGGGCGGCGGCGAATCAAACGGATGAGCATTGGATGCGGCGCCATGCGGTCAATATCGGTATGGCGCTGAAATCGCCGGTGGTAAATTACCGGAGAACGCGCGATAACAAATATCTAGACGCCATCAGGACGGGCTGGAGCGATTTAATGAAACTGCACGGCCTGCCGATGGGAATTTTTTCCGGGGATGAGGACCTGCACGGCAACGATCCGACGCAGGGGATTGAGCTTTGCTCGATTGTGGAGTCCATGTTCTCACTTGAGAAAATAATTTCTGTAACGGGCGATGTGCAATTTATGGATGCCCTCGAGCGCATTGCTTACAACGCCCTGCCCGCGCAAACCACGGATTCTTATAACGAAAAACAATATTTTCAGATCGCCAATCAGGTTCAGATCTCCCGCGGCGTTTTTGATTTTTCCCTGCCCTTTGACCGTGGAATGAACAACGTGCTGGGTCTCCGCAGCGGATACACATGCTGTACGTCAAACATGCACCAGGGATGGACAAAGTTTGCAACGCACCTGTGGTATGGGACTCCGGACCAGGGACTTGCAGCCGTTGAATATGCCCCGAATGTTTTGAAAGCAAAAGCCGGTAAGGAAGGCACCGAAGTTACAATCAGGGAGGTTACCAATTACCCTTTCGGGGAAGAAATCACTTTTGAAATTTCGTCAAGCAAACCGGTAGTTTTCCCGTTGCACCTCAGAATACCCTCCTGGTGTGGTGAAGCTTTGATCTACGTAAATGGAAAAAAGATGCAAACCCCCAGGGGCGGAAAAATGGCTGTCCTGGAGAGAACGTGGAAAGAAAAAGATGTCGTGAAACTTGTTCTCCCCATGGAGGTAACGACCTCGAACTGGGCAAAAAATTCGCGTGCAATCGAACGTGGACCGCTGGTGTATGCACTGAAATTAAATGAGCGTTGGGAAAAAGGCAATGAAGCAAAGGAAGGAGAGTACTGGAGCGTGTATCCGACTGAGGACTGGAATTACGGTTTGCTTCAGGATATTGTCAGGAATCCGAAAGACAATTTAAAAGTGCTTTTGAAGCCGATGCCGGAAAAGTTTGTGTGGAATTTGAAAAATGCTCCGATCGAGATCACTGCAACTGGCAAACAGATTCCATCATGGAAGGCGATTGATGGTGTCGCCCATCAGCCCGTGACCGATCGCGAAGGGATTTATAAAGGCGCGGTTGCTCCCCAAATAAAAAGTTTCACGCTTGTTCCATACGGATGTACAAAAGTGCGGATTGTAGCTTTTCCGGTTGTCAGATAGGCGGAAAATGACGGGGCAACAACACAACAGTCTGCAAACTTTTATAACTCGTCCGGAAGGATTTAAAGAAATCCGGAAGAAAGTGGTTCCCACCATGGTCGGGATTTTTGCCGGATTGTTTTTGGTGGCCATTATTCTCCCTTCGATCATTAGAAACGATCCGGATCGCTGGCTGCTCGTTCCGTGGATCCTCGCGGTATTTGTGGTCATCACTGTATTTACCACGTGGGCAGCGCTGAGACGAAATCGGAGATCTTTCGAAACTTACAAGCTTATGATTGACGATGAGAAGATCGTTCGCGAACAGTTTGATACGCCGACAATTACAATCTACAAGAGAAATATTACAGACATTGTCAAAAATGCCGATGGAAGTTTCACCGTGACTGGCGATAACGATCTTAACGCCATCGGCATTCCTTCACAGATCGACAGATATCACAGGCTGGAAGAGGAGCTGCGGCGCATCCGAAGCATTCATTCTAAAAACGTAAAATCGTTTGCCGAAAAAATGTTTGTCCCGGTTTCGCTGTTTGCCGGCTTGCTCATTGCTGTGACCACGATGACCGAAAACACCATGGTGGATCTCATTTGCAGCGGGCTTCTTGTAACGATAATGACCTTTGGAATGGCAGTGATTTTGGTGACGAAAAATGTCGACAAAAAGACCAAGCGGCTGAGCTGGATATTTGTCGTCGGAATACTCTGGTATGCCATCAAAATGGCGGTGTTGTTGCGTAACTGAGGTAACCTACAGTATCCTGATAAATATTTCGTCCGCCATGCATCCAAAATTTACAGGGTGCGTTTATTCTGTTAATTTCAATCAAATCGCCAAATGGTTCCTCCTTCCCGAATCTGATCTCGCAACGCCAAAATTCTTATTTTCTGATCAAAAAAGATCGTGAGCTAAAGTCCTCATGAAAAGTCAGCCGTTTGTTTCTTTCTAATTATATTTGATTCCTTAACGCATTTAACCTTACTCTATACCTTTAAACCACTATGGCTGGGATCTTCAAAAAAGCGATGGGCCTCTTCGTGGAATTCGAAGAGGACGAGAAAAAATCCGCACCGACGTCGTCAAATCCTGCATCTGCATCCATTCCGAGAATTTCACCGCAATTTGCGATGAATCAGGATGACTATGACAAGTTCGAAAAACACTTCGAAAAGATGTTTGAGCAGGCAAATATGCCGGGTCCGGATTATTACGAGTTCTGGAAAATGATGGAAACGCTCGAAGCTCACATCAAGGATGAGAAGGCGAGGATGTCTGCGACGTTCGCATCATTGAGCATACAGGGTCTCACAAAAGACAAACTGGTAGAGACTGCAACGAAGTACAAAGAACTGATCAGCCTGGATAAAGCCCAGTTTGAAAAAGTTGCCAACGATAAAAGTGAAAAGGACATCGGAGGCAAACGAAAGGAAGTTCAGCAACTGGAAGAGACGATCGTCAAACACTCCGAAATGATCCAGAAGCTGACCAAGGAGATCTCCGAGTCGCAGGCGGCGTTGGGCAAGCTCAAGGCGGTCATTACCGAGGAAGAAAGCAAACTCGCCAGGAACAAGCAAGGATACAATGTGGCTTGCGAAGCGATGATGAGAAAAATTTCAGACGATATCACCAAAATACAGACAACGCTTTAAATTATGGAAACAAATATTTTTCCCACCGACGCACAACAATTGAAATCATACTGGACCCGCCCGGGCGGAAAGTTCGGCACAATTGCCGGTCTCGGTATTCTGGGTGCCATCGGATATTACGTTTTTCCGATATTGACAGGAATCGTATGGAACACAATCAACTTCGGGATTGCCGTCGCGGCTCTTTGTCTCTTTCTGTATTGTATTACGCACAGGAAATTGCGCCTCAGTCTCTTTTATTTGTATGAGATACTGATGAAGAAACTGGTGGGTATTGTGATCGAGCTCGATCCGTTTATCATTGCTGAAGATTACATCAACGATATGCAGGACGAGCGGGAAAAGCTTTACAAGCAGGCTGTGGATGTCGACGCGCAGAAAGAAAAGATCCATATGAAGATCAAGGAAAAAGAATCCGAGATCAACAAGCTGATGTCGAAGGCCCAGGCGGCAAAAGAGAAAAATATGATGCCTGAGCTCGGCAACGCCACCCGGCAGATCGGACGGTTGAATGAGTACATCAAGCAGCTTTCCCCGATCCACGACAACCTGTCAAGGATCGGAGATTACCTGACACGTATACACAAGAACAGCGCCTACCTGATCGAAGACGCCAAAAATGAGCTTGAGCTGAAACGCGATCTGTATAAGTCAGTAACATCCGGAAACCAGGCCCTGACATCGGCGCTGAAGATCTTCAAAGGCGATCCCGAGAAGAAGTTGATGGTAGAGCAGTCGATGGAGTTCCTCAAAGAGGATATCGCAAGTAAACTTGCAAATATGAAAAAGGCAATTAGCTACTCTTCCGACTTTATGCGCTCCATTGACCTGGACAACGCCACCTATGAAAAAGATGGGCTGAAACTTCTGGATACGTTTAATCCTGACAGTGAGTTCAAACTTGCCGCGGGCTCACACAGCCGCGCTGCAAGCCCGGTAGCGGGAGATTTTAGTGACCTGTTGAAATAGTTAGTGATTTACTTTCGTAATTCTTAAACCTTAAAGTATATGGCTGTTAAAGTAAAGACCTCGGGAAAAGTATTGATTATACTCCTGATCGGTGGTGGACTGATCGCTGGAAAACTATTCTGGTGGGACAAACGCCCGCAGGAAGCCAAGCAATCTCACGAGATTGGTAAACTTGCGCTGCCGGACGCACCTGAAGCGTCTCTTGTTGGAAATGCAACGGTGCTCGCGCTGCCTTCAAAAGAGGAATCTGTAAACGGTGGAACACGGATCCAATGGAAAGTGATGGCATGGAACTCGCAGTTCCCGCTGATGTACGCAAACGGTGGCGCCCGCACGACGAAAGGATCGCTGTTCGATAAATCAAAACTTCAGGTTGAGGTTATCAGGCAGGACGACTGTTTTAAGTCAATTGCCGACATCGTGAAATTTGCACAGGATTACAAAGATAATCCGGAGACCCAGGGTGTGTTCGCATCTTTCATGGGAGACGGTATGTCGGCTTTCTTTGCAGGCCTGACAAAAGAACTCGAGCCTCTTGGCCCCGAATTTCAGCCGATCGCTTTTTATGCCATGGGTAAATCATATGGCGAAGACCAGCTGATGGGTCCGATTGACTGGAAAAAAGATCCGAAATCGGCGATCGGAAAATCGGTTGCCTGCGTTTTGCGTGATGGCGATATGAATATTCTTTTAAAATGGGCCGGCGATAACAACCTGAAGGTGAACCCGGATGAAAAAACTTATGACAAGGACGCGATAAACATTATAGCAGCGAACGACTTCCTCGAGGCGGCTAATAAATATATCACGGGTTATAAAGAACTAAGAAACATTGTGAAGGATGGTAAAAAACTCAGTGAACAGGTCACCATCGGAGTCGACGCTGTTGCAACATGGACTCCGGCCGACGTAAACATCGCACAGCAAAAGGGCGGTCTGGTTACCATTGCCAATACCAGACAGTACGCCTCGCAGATGCCAAACATCACGATCACGATCAAGAAGTTCGCTTACGATCATAGAACCGACATTGAAAATCTGATCATGGCATTGAGTGTAGCCGGCGACCAGGTGAGATCTTTCAACGAGGCAAAGGCTTATGCAGCCAATATCTCCGCTGAAGTGTACGATGAGAAGGATGGCAGCTACTGGTTAAAATATTACAATGGTTTGACGGAAAAAGACGCTCAGGGCCTGACTGTATCCCTTGGTGGCTCGATGGCATTTAACCTGCAGGATGCAGCAAACACCTTCGGACTTGGAAAAGATGGTATCGATCGGTACAAAGTCGTGTATAATACTTTCGGCGATATTTTATCGAAAATGTACCCTGAGTATATGCCAACTTATCCGCAGTATTCGAAAGTCGTCGACAAATCATTCCTGCAGTCAGTGATCGTGAACCATCCTGAGCTCATGGAAGGAAAATCGCTCCAGGTCGCTTATTCGAACGAGATCACAAATGAAGTCTCTTCGAAATCATACCAGATCCAGTTTGAAACAGGAAGTGCCGTTATCAGACCTGAGTCGTATAAATTACTTGATGAGATCCTGGCAAGCTCGGTTGTCGCCGAAGGTTTGAAAGTGGGTGTATATGGCCATACCGACAATACGGGAAATGCTGCGTCGAACCAGAAACTTTCAGAGGACCGCGCGAACTCGGTTAAAAGCTACCTGATCAGCAAAGGGCTTGTTGCCGGGCGTATTGAATCAAAAGGATTTGGCCCGAGCAGACCGGTTGGTAATAATGGTACTTCCGATGGAAGGGCTCAAAACCGCCGTGTTCAAATTGTATTAGGTGAGTAAATAACCATCAATGGATTTTCTTAAAAAGATTTTTAATCCATTGACCCAGATAAAAGGGCGCACTTCAATCATCCTCGTTATCATTGAAGCTTTAGCCGCCCTTTTATTATGGGAGATCTTTGGCAGCAATGGGTTGATCCCGACACCGTCGAAAATTATCGCTTCGGTTTTTAAAATTATCGGGACGGAATCTTTTGTAGACAACCTGTTCAGCAGTCTTTCACTGACAATGACGGGCATGGGAATATCCATCATCATTGCGCTGATCGTAAGCTATCTTTCACTGATCCCGTTTTTTGCACCGGTTGCGAAATTCATTGTGAAGTGTCGCTACCTCACACTGACCGGGTTGATTTTTCTTTTCACGCTGCTGACGCAGGATGGGCACCAGTTAAAACTGAGCCTGCTCATCTTCGGTATTGTTCCGTTCTTCGTTACCTCATTGCTGTCGATCATCGAATCGATCAACATTCAGGAGTATGAATTATGCAAAACGCTTCGCATGAACAACTGGCAAACATTGCTGGAGGTAGTGATCATTGGCAGGCTCGATCAGGTGTTTGAAGTAATGCGGCAGAACTTTGCCATCGCATGGATGATGATCACGATGGTTGAAGGTTTAAGTATGAGTGAAGGGGGGCTTGGAACCTTACTCATTAAATCAAACAAATACATCGACCTTGGCACTGTGTTCGGGATCCTTGTGATCATTTTTGCCCTCGGCATATTTTTCGATTATCTCTTGAGAAACCTAAGACTATGGTTGTTCCCGTACACAAAAATTCAGATTCGAAAGTAAAATATTCCAAAGATGAATTGCTGGTCAATGTCGAGAATGTAAACCTGACCTATGACAAGCAAATTCTGCGGGACGTGAATTTTCAGATTCACAACATTACCCGTCCGGGTGTAAGCCAGGGTCAGGTTATTTCCATGATCGGACGAAGCGGGATCGGTAAAACGCAATTGTTCAAAATACTTGCGGGACTGATCCGACCGAATAGCGGATCGGTCAGGATCGGGCTCGACCAGCACATTGTGGAGGCCGGCGAAGTGGGTATCGTTTCACAAAATTATATCCTTTTCAATCATCGTACGGTGATGGAAAATCTTCGTCTCGCGATGAAGCATTCCAGCATTACAATCAATGACAAAGAGAAAGATGCGCTGATCCAGCAGTATGCCGAGAAATTTGACCTCGCAGAACACCTGAAGAAATATCCCACGCAGTTATCGGGAGGCCAGCGCCAACGGACAAGCATCATCCAGCAAGTGCTGACAGGTAACAAGTTCATACTACTCGACGAACCGTTTTCCGGACTTGACGCCCTGATGATCGACCTTGTCATGGAACTTTTGGTTCAGATCTCGCTGCTGGATGAATTAAATACGCTCGTCATCGTCAGCCACGACGTGGAGAACTCGCTGGCGATCTCAGACACCGCATTTATTCTCGCCAGAGAAAAGGACAAACCCGGCGCCACGATCACCGAAACGCTCGACCTCATTGAGCTGGGTATGGCGTGGAACCCGGCTATTCGGGAAGACTCGGCTTTTCAGCACCTGGTCTCGCAGATTAAACACAAGATCTAGGACCCAGACCTGGGCCTTGACTCGCAGCCCGTGGCGTATCGTGTAGCCGCATCGACGTCTCAGACCTGAACGGCTTGTGTCTTTCTCCCTTGCAATAACTTTTAAAGTGGATTTACTGTTATTACAAGGTAAACCATGGAGTACAGTCTACTGTCAAGATCCTTTTATTAAAAAATTTCTATGCTGATTGGTGAAATTTCAAAACAAACCGGACTGTCAAGGGACACGATCCGGTTTTACGAAAAACAGGGATTGATCCGTGTGCCGGCGAAACAACGCCGGCCAAACAACTACAAAGAGTATCCCGAGAACGTCATCAGCAAACTGAAGCTCATTAAATCAGTCCAGGAACTTGGCTTCACGTTGAAAGAGATCGATACGTTTTTCAGTTTATGGCAGGAAGAAGATGCTTCATGTAAAAATCTCGTTTATACGCTTGAAAACAAGATCGACGAGATCGATCAGCAGATTATTCGTCTGAATCAGTTAAAAAACAAATTGAACGAGTCCGTTCAGAAATGCAGGAACGGGCAGTGTGAGTTTGAACAATCGGTTCCATCCTGCATCAGCGATTGTTAGCCAGCTGCTTTTCCCAATCCCATCTCCTTTAAGCCACTGTTAGCATCATTCGCGAAAATTCCTAAACAAATTTTTATTTTTCTGAAACACTGGAGTGCACTCCATCCTGTTCTCTACTCTAAAACGCGTTATGAAAAGTTTAATTTTTCTATTGCTTGCACTGACTTCACAGATTGCAAGCAGCCAAACAAAACCGGAGAACAATATGATTGCGGAAACAAAGTCACTCACCTGTAAACTGACAACACGCGAGCTTCAGGAAAGAAAGCGCACTGTAATTGCTGACCTTAAAGCCGCCTTGCTGGAGCGGGTCGAAATTGCGAATGGTATGCGGTATAAGTTTCCGGGAGCAGACAGGGATATCGAAAAATTGGTTTCATTCATAAAAACCGAACGCATGTGCTGCGGTTTTTTCACTTTCACGCTCATTGTTTCTGAAGACGACCAACCGGTTTGGCTTGAGCTCACCGGGCCTGAAGGTGTAAAGGATTTTATCCGGGAAGAGGTCGGTTTTTGATTAACCGCGTGGGGCGTAATAGATGATCCCGACGCCGATCAGTGTAACGATGGCTCCGATGATGTCATAACGGTCTGGGCGGAAGTTGTCGAGCAAATATCCCCAAATCAGGGACATCACGATAAAAAATCCGCCATAGGTCGCATATACACGGGCGAAATTCGAGGGCTGGAATGTGGCAATGAGGCCGTACATGGCAAGGATGATAGCTCCTGCGGCGCCGTACCAGAACGACTTACCTTCGCGGACCCATAACCAGATGCAAAATCCGCCGCCAATTTCGCAGAGGCCAGCAAGGATGAACACGAGAATCGTTTTGTAAAAGATCATAGTCAGCGGATTAGATTTTTTTCAGAACAACCTGTTCCGATTTCTTCGCGATATATTTTCGCGGTCTTATCGGAGCTATAACGCAGCGATCGTCTCCTTGAATTTCTCCAGGGTAATTGGCTTTTCGATGATGGCCACGAAACCGGCCGTTTTAAGCGCCTGTGCCTGTTGTTCATCAATGTGGTTGGACAAAACCAGGGCCTTAAACGATTGGTTTGTGGTTGCCATGGCCTTTAATGCATCGTGCGCGTGAAGGCCGTTGCCGAGGTAGTAATCGCTTAACAACACATCAAATTGATTTGTCTGAGACCATTTCAAAGCTTCCTGAAGCGAGGTAAATCCTTCGACCTGAAATTCCAGGCTTAATAATTTTTTTGTTATGAACAGGTCAAGCTGTTCGTCGTCTATAATCAAGATTTTCACCGGTGGGAATATTTTACCTGCCATGCACAAATTTAGATCTTTATTCCGGGATGTGTCGGTTTTTTTCCTGTATTCAGCGGGAAATAAGGGCGTGGTATTTTGGCGTTTGACAGGTTTTCAAGACGCGCTCAATTCTTTTCTTCTTCTTTCTTTTTATCATCCTTCTTTTTATCATCCTTTTTTCCGAAGATCTTTTCAAGAAGATTTTCTTTTTTGTCCTTTCCGGCGTCTACGGTCGAAATATTTATTTCCTGATCGATGGCGGGCTCCAAAGCACGTATAAAGGCATTTTGTATCACCTCACTAATCGCATACCAGACATTGGTGTCGAGATCCTTGGTGCTCCCTTCCAGGGGGATCTTTGTTGCAATGCGTTCCTTGGGCTGGTTCTCGAATACTTCGCTTACGGCGCCGACTATTCCCTCCCACATTTTCTTCAATATATTATCTTTCCGATCTTCGTGACCGAGAACGTCAAGGTCTTTGATCATCGGTTTTACGTATCCGGTAAACCGTCCGTCTTTTGCGGCCATTTCGGTGTAAAGTCCAAACGTGCCACGACTGACATCAGCTTTGGCATAAGCATTAAAAAAGTTATTCAGTTTCTTCAGGTTCGTTTTCTGGACCTGGGCATTAAGATCGAAGGTCGGATCTTCCGCAAGCGGATTTAATTGTACGTCAACTTCCAGCGTCCCTTCGTAGAGATGAGCCCGGGCTTCTAATGTTGCTGGCAGAACATCTCCCGCAGAGTCATAACTGTTTCGAAGGTTGGTTGCAAGCACGTAGGCGTCGGTCATTTGAATGTCAACCGGTGGTTTGGAGTTTTCATCAATATACTGGATGCGCGAATTTTTTACCTCGAACCTGTTGACACGAAGCGGCATCAAATCATCCAGCAATTTTTCGAACCCGCTGGAGTCTTTTCGAACTTCGTCGGGCTCAACCTTGTCCTTTGTAAAACGCAGCATCGCATTTGTAAAGATCATTTCACCGACCAGTTCCCCTTTAAACAGCGCTTTCCATTCGACAGAAAGATCTACGATCGAAGCCGCAAAAAAAGGTACTTCTTTTCCTGACACTGAGTCCACTTTGTTCAGATAAATGCTGTCGAGCCGGTACGCGCCCCTGATAATTGCCAGGTCAATGTCCTCCACGTGTCCGCGGTAACCATCGATTTCATTCAGCGACTTATTGGCATATTTCAAAACCGCATAGGGCAGGGCAAGCCTGATTGCCACTAGGACCACAATAACGATCAGTGCGATACGTAATAGGCGGTAACGTCTGCTTTTCTTTGTTGCCATTTGGCGCTTTTTAGCTATACGCGGGTAAAAGATTTATGCCACCAACCGGCACTTTGAAGCCATAATTTTATTTTGCTATTTGTTGCGGTGAAAACCCCGATAAACCGCTGCCGGCGTTAGCAATGGATGACCATGCTTTATTGAAAGGACTCGTTAGCAAAGACCAGGCGGCGATCAGGGCGCTGGTAGATACTTTTCAACAAAAGGTATTCAATACGGTTCTCAGCATGGTACAGAACCGGGAAGACGCCGAAGAATTGTCGCAGGACGTCTTCCTGGAAGTCATTGCATCAGCCGCCTCATTCCGGTTTGAATCATCCCTCGGCACCTGGATCTATCGGATCTCGATCAATAAGTCCCTTGATTTTTTACGAAAAAAGAAGAGAAAGAAAAGGCTCGCCTTTTTCCTGTCGCTGGTCAACGATTCAAATCAACTAACCCATGACATCCCCGACTTTGTACACCCCGGTGTAATTCTGGAAAAAAAAGAGGAGGCGCGGTATTTCTTCAAAGCCGTAGACCATTTGCCTGAAAAGCAAAAGGCCGCCGTCATCCTGTTTCACATCGAGGGCCTGAGTTACCGGGACGTGAGTGAGGTAATGAAACAAGCGAATCCTCGGTTGAGTCACTTTTGGTCAGGGCAAAGCAAAATCTACGCAGGACCCTCGGAAATTATTTTGAGACCGATCGCAGGAAACAGCAGGATCTATCGTCTAACAAACATGAATTGATATGAACAGGACCGAAAATGAAGCGGAAAAATGGATCAGAAGTGTCCTCGCCAGCATCGATGGAATTCAGCCGGCACAGGGCAGTCCCTTTCTTTATCAACGGATTCTGGTAAAGCTTTCAGCACCAGCCAGCAATTTAGTTCCTGTAAGAATGGTCTGGCTATCGGTGGTCGGTATGACCCTCCTTGTCGCGCTCAATTTGGCGACGCTAAGGAAACTGGCAGTGTCGGATGTTGATGCGATTTCAGTTGTTGTGTCAGAGTATCATTTGGATATGCCGGACGCAGGAATTTTAACGACGACCCGGCCATGAACAAGCTCACCTTTGTTTCCATTGCGGTTGTGGTTCTCTTGATCCTGAACGGCGGATTGATCGCATTTATTTTTTTTCAGGAACGCCACAAACCGCCGCGAAACCGTGCCGATGAAGTCATCGTTGACAGACTTCAACTTAACGAAGAACAGATCGGGCGATTTGAGGAATTGAAGAGGATCCACAGGAGAGAAGTGATGCAATGCCACGACAGTATCGGCGTTTTAAAGCGAACGCTGATGAATGGCCTGAGAACATCTTCGCCGGATCACAACGCGGCGGCGGAGGTGTCCACAGCGATTGCACGGAAGCAAAAAGAAATTGAGTTAGCAACATTCCGGCATTTTGCGGCTTTGCGTGAACTATGTGATGACCGGCAGAAAAAACTATTTGACGAGTTTATCCAGGAAATAGCCAGGGCACTCGACCGCCCCCATCCCCCGGGAAAAAAAACTCCTGGATAGCCGCAGGTTTTATTAACGACTGTCGTCTAATGACATATAACCCCTAAATTTATATGCATCATCTTAAACTCCTCATTCTGCTTTCAGTTTTAATCATCCTGCCTTCTTGCGGGGAGGATGACGAAGAGACGAATGGTTCGGTACCCGAAAGGTACCTGAAGATTTATGGCGCTTCCGACATTTATCTGGATGGCGATTTTGTCGTGATCAAATCAAATGGCCTTCCCGACCACAAGAGCCCCTACTACACAGGCGCCAACTATGAAGCGTATAATGGAACAAACGCCGCGTTTCAAAAAAATCCAAACTCGATCAGCTCGCAAAATTTTACTTTCAGGATACCGTTGAACCCGGTAGCCGCGTCTTCGCATAGTGCTACTCCGCTGGGAGCTATCGGCGTCTCTATAAATGGGATACCATTTTACAATCAATATGCGGGACCAAGTCAGCCATTGACCAATGAGATCAATTCATTTGACCAATACAACGGACATCCCCAGAATACAGGCCAGTATCACTACCACATCGAGCCTTTGTATCTGACTGCCAACGAAGGGGCTGATGCATTGCTTGGCTTTTTGCTCGATGGCTTTCCGGTTTATGGCCCCATGGAAAACGGGAGCCTGGTTTCCAATAGCTCGCTGGATGCCTATCACGGTCATACACACGCAACTGCGGATTATCCTGATGGCATCTATCACTATCACACAACTTCTTCTGCGCCATATATAAACGGTGACGGATTTTATGGAACGCCAGGTACGGTTAGCAACTAATTTCGCGTCTGGTTTCGCGTTGCTGCTCATGATCTCATGCGCGAATGAAGCTTCCTTATGGATCAACGAGGAAGAACATGAAGTCAAAACCTTTCGGGGAATAACCACCGTCGATGGCCTGCCCTTCAGCGGCTACATGTTTAAACTCTACCCGGCGGGGGATACTGCAAGGATTCAGCAATTTTTTAACGGAAAACCACATGGCGTACTGAAGGAATGGTATGACAACCTGGTCCTTAAAGAGCTGCGTTATTTTGACAATGGATATAAGACCGGCATGCACCGCGGGTGGTACGAAAACGGAATAAACAAATTCACAGCAAATTTCCGGGATGATATGTATGACGGAAATGTGAAAGAATGGCAGGCTAACGGCAATCTCTACCGCGATTTTAATTATGTCGACGGCCACGAGTCAGGCATGCAGCGAATGTGGGAATCAGATGGTCGCCTGAAAGCGAATTATGAAGTACGGGAGGGGAGAAAATTTGGACTCGCGGGAAACAAGAATTGTTTATCCATAAATCATTGAGCCGGCTGTCATTCATCTGGATCTTTTTGTTCGTTTGCTCGTGTATGCAAACGGAAACGTTACCTTTTTACCATACACCCGATTTCACTCCCCTTTGGCAGGATGAGGATATTTTCAGCAAGGATACCCTCCATGTTATTGGTGATTTTCGATTCCAGGATCAGCTCGGCAATACATTTGATAAAAACACTGTCAGGAATAAGATCTACGTCGCCAATTTTTTCTTTACAGCGTGTCCCGGCATTTGTCCAAAGATGACGTCGCACCTTGGCAAAGTACAAAGTTCATTTTCAGAAACCGGCGATGTGATGATCGTGTCTCATACGGTAATGCCCTGGGCGGACACAGTCGGTCAGTTGAGAGCTTATTCGGAGATGAACGGGATTGATCCAGAGAAATGGAGGCTGGTTACAGGAAGTCAAACCGAAATCTATGAGCTTGCGCGGAAATCATATTATGCGGAGGAGGTCGCGGGATTCATGCGAGATTCCACCGATTTTGTGCACACCGAACATTGCCTCCTGGTCGATCGCGACGGCCATCTGCGCGGAATTTACAACGGTACCCTCGAACTCGAGATCGACAGAATGATTACAGACATTCAGACGCTGTTAAGGGAGGGCAGTTAAAAAAATTCGAAAGAATTGACCGCGACCATCAATTCGTCGGTGATTCCAACCATTGGCTTTTCGCTTTTAACCCTCTGCTTTAAGCTTTAACCAATTTCCCTTAAATTAGCCGTTACTTTTTACAGCTTCGAATGAAGAAATTATTTTTTTGGCTACTGATTACTTTTTTTTCCAGTCCCCTCATCGCCCAGCAAGAATCATCCCTGCCCTGGTATGACAACTTCTTCACAAGACTGGGAACCCACGAATCGATCAGCCAGGCTTTGTCGCGCGCCGAGGCAGCGCACGAAATGAATGACCTGAAAACGGAAGCGTTTGCCAGAAAAGAGGCTGGCATGTTATACCTTACCGTGCTGCATGCCTATGATAGCGCCATGGATTGTTTTATCGCGTCGCTGTCAATTGAAGATTCGCTGGCGCTGAACAGGGAAAAAATTTTCACTTACCTCGCTATCAGTGAGGTGCTTTCAGAAGTAGGAAACTATTTCAAGAGCCAGGAGGCCCTTCAGCAATCCCTGAACTTAAACCACCCGCATGATGACAAAAGCATCTTGATCTATATTCTTCTGAAAGAAGGCAAGTTGAATGCGGCGCTTGGCCAGATCGATGCCGCTTTTGACAGTTATGAAAATGCATTGACGCACCAGGATGAGCTGGACGATCTTGCGATAAAGTCCGATCTGTTGTATGAACGCGCGATTCTTTTGTCGCGGCAAGGTCGATATGAAGAAGCGCTGAAAGATCATAAGGATGCCCTGGCCATGCGGAGGAAAACAAATGATAAGCGAAAGCAGGCAACATCCCATAATGCAATTGGAGAATTATATAGCCTGATGAAAAATCCGGAGAAGGCCCTGGCAAATCATGTAGTTGCGCTTGAATACTGGCACGCGTTAAAAGATCAGGAAGGTATTGCAGCCTCATACAACTACGCCGGGATCGTGTATTATGAACAGAAAAACTACGAACGGGCCGTAGCCAATCTGCAACTTGCACTCGCTGCCGGCCGTGATGCGCAGTCACAGTATGAGATGAAAAAAAGCTATGAATTTCTCAGTCTTTGCTTCAACGGGCTGGGCGATTATAAACAGTCGCTGGCTTATAAAGATTCATTTATCGCGATCTCCGAGTTTATCCAGAATGAGATGAACCAGGAGAAGGTTCTTGAAGTGCAGAACCGCTATGCGATTGATATCAGGGAAACGCAGATCGACAAACTGAATACCATCCGCGCGCGAAAAGACAGGGAACTGGCACAGGAAAAGCGCTTCAGAAATTTTCTTGTTGCTTTTATCGGTCTGGGTGTCATCATTGTTGGATTGATCCTCTACCTGTATCTGACAAAACGAAAGTCAAACCGGATCCTGAGAATCGCGCATCAGACGGTGAAGGACCAGAATGCGCAATTGCAGGCGCTCAATGCCACCAAGGACAAATTCTTTTCGATCATCAGCCACGACCTTAAAGGGCCGTTAAATTCGCTCACGTCTTTTTCATCCCTGCTGATAAATCACACAGAAACCCTGAGCAAAGATGAGATAAGGATGCTTGCGAAGGACCTTGATAAATCATTGAAGAACCTTTTCGAATTGTTGGAAAACCTGCTCGAGTGGTCGCGATCGCAAACCGGCAATATAGAGTTCACGCCCGAGCTGTTTGATGTTAATGCGCTCACCCGTCAAAATAGGGACCTCTTGCTCGTTCAGGCGCAAGCTAAAAACATCACGCTTGAAGTCGCCGCCGCGGAACCACTCATGGTTTCGGCGCACAAAAATTCGATTAACACTGTGATCCGTAACCTGATGTCCAATGCGATCAAATTCACCCAACCCGGTGGTGTCATCCGGATCAGGACGAGCTCTCAACGCGGGAACGCCATCGTTTCCATAAGCGATTCCGGTATTGGTATGACAAAGGAAATACTGGACAAACTCTTCAGGATCGATACGAAGCTGACAACGAAAGGAACAGCCGACGAAAAAGGTACGGGCCTTGGGCTTATTCTCTGTAAGGACTTTGTGGAAAAAAACAGTGGCGCTATATGGGTCGAGAGTGAACCAGGCAAAGGTTCTGTTTTTTCGTTTTCGTTACCGGCTCCACAGCCTATACCGGTAATAAAAGCTGAATTTGAAAAAGTATAAAGTGATTCCATTCAATCTGATTCTGCTACCATCCGTTTTTTCGTTACTGTTTGCAGTGTGTTTAACCTCGCCACTGAACGCACAGTATACAAATCTGGTCTTTGAAGGAGCAGGTATCCGTGGAATTGCTTATGCGGGCGTCATCAGGGCTCTTGAGGAAGAAAAAATGTTAAAGGATGTTGAGAGAGTGGCCGGGACTTCGGCGGGCGCCATTGCCGCATTGACCGTATCGCTGGGTTATTCTTCCCGGCAAATCGAAAAAATCATTTACGATACGAAGATCCAAAAGTTTAACGACGGCCGCTTCCTTTTTATTGGAGGCATTTCGCGAGTCAATCGCCACTACGGCTGGTATCGTGGAAAAAGTTTTACAAAATGGCTGGAGAAGATCATCTCCGACAAAACCGGGGACGCTGACCTTACTTTCGCCGGGATGCACGCAAGAGGATTTCCGGATCTTTTTGTCACAGGAACCAGTCTCAACAATCAAAAGTTGGTCGTGTTTTCTTTTGAGACTTATCCGTCAATGAAGGTGAAAGATGCTGTCAGGATCAGCATGTCCATCCCGCTTTATTTTGAAGCGGTCTGCATCGATTCAACGGGCAAAGTTGTCGATCCAAAAAAAGCGCGGGATCCGTATGACATTGTGGTCGATGGAGGGTTTACCGGAAACTTTCCGATTTTCGTTTTTGATTCGTTGGCCTCAGGTTCCGGGTCGGACCGGATCCCTCATCGGTCGACTTTAGGTTTCCGCATAGACACCCCTCCGCAAATCGCCTATGATAGTCTGAATCCAGGAGCCCTTGCACCGGTTCCAGTGAATAAATTCAGTAATTACGTTGGGGCATTATATAACTACGTGTTGGAAAATCTCAACAGAAGCACTTTGACGAAAGCAGATTGGGATCGTACAGTTTCCATCAGTTCCGGCAGCATTGGCCCGAAGATCAGAAAACTGTCGATCCGTGAAAAAAATATGTTGATTGAGAATGGTCAAATCGCCACGCAGGATTTTATGCGACGCAATGCGATTGTGCGCGACTGATCACGGCGCATCCGCCCATCCGTACATTTTGCTGACTACGGAGTAATAGTCCTCCCATGCAAGAAACCGTGAAGCCAATGACGACCCAACCGCCTGGTTCATTTCGTCGAAATATTTTTCCTTTAATTTCATTTCGCGCTTCATCAGGGTAAGAAAGTTGTAACCCAAACGTTTTGCCAGGGCAGGTGTGAAATCCGAGGCTTCGCCTGCGAACACAGCGAAGATGTCATAATTCTCCCCCAGGGTGGCATTGCACTCCTCTTCATACCGGGCGTAAACTCCCCAGAATTTTGCCGATTCGTCATCAGAAATGTTAAGGGCTTTGGTGATCGTATTGCGCTTGGCGAGCGCGAATTGTTCTTCGGACAATGCTTTCGGATGAAAACGGTATGTTCTCAAAGGAGAATTCTCGTAAATCCGGGAAGTCTCCATCATGTCGATCATAATTTCGGTTTGCAGGAACTGAAGCGCAATGATGCCGTTGAAATCCTTTCCGATCTCTTCATAGTATTTTTGAAGGACCGCAAATTCATCATTACGGAATTGAATCAGTTTCCTTCCGTTGTTCAAAGCTTCCTCTACGCCTGAGCTTTTGCTCGTCCTGGCCAGATCGTCAAGGGCGCGATACGTTTGAGACGATACTTCCGAAGAACTGGCTAAATAGTTCTCGTAAACCGGCCAGAAATTCTTTTCATGCCAGCTCGGAATGTCGATACTTGTTTTTACGAGCGACAATCTCTCTACACCCGAGATCGATGCTACAAAAGAACCATTGGTAGTTTGCCCGTAACATGAAAAGGCAACCATACCTGCCACAATTGCGCAGATGCGTTTCATTTTGATAAGAATAAAAAATTTGTAATAACAACTAAACTCTGAACGAGAATGTGTAGAATCTTAGCATAATCTAATTTTTGGACGCATTGTTGATTCATAAAATCTAATGCCACCGGGAAGAACCGGCTTTTTTCAATCTTGTCTTCGCTTTTGTAGCGACGGTGTGGGGAGATAACCCCGCTAATGCTTCAACCCCCGCATCTTTCATTGAAAACTTACATCGGGGACCAGAAGTCAACAGACAGTTTTATCTTTACACCAAAACCCCCTATGTTTTTTATCTGTGTGGTGGGCTTCCTGGGCTGTTGGTACCTCTGCTACCATTACAGAGCAATCACGCGTAAGAAAGTCTTCTTCCAGTCCCCCCTGTTTAAGTCCCTGGCTGGCAGTCTGTCGATTCTTTTGCTTTGTATAGTGATCATTAACCTGTTCGGACCCTCGCGATCTCCTGGCGAAAGATTTCAACTGGCAGCCGACAGCCTTTCGGCCGATGAAATCGACACTTCCTCAACCCATCTGATTCGCCGGAATTCAGGGTATCACTACCACCTGATTTATAAACTGAACACCTTCGACCGGTACGATACATTTCAAGAGGCGCTTCGCCGCCAGTACGGCATTTTCGTCAACGGAGAGGATCAACAAACCCGCGATATTGGATATTTTGGATTGGGGGTCTTTGCCCTTATGGACAATAATTATGATGAGGCCCTGCAGAATTTTGACCGCGTGAAAAAAACCGACCTTCCCTATTTATCTTTTTGCAAAGGTGATTTGTTTTTGGAAAAAGGAGACAAGGAATCAGCCACCCTTTTTTTTGAACGCGAGCTGACAATACCTGAAGGAAATTTTTCCGACGCTTTTCGGGGATTGCTCGATCTCTATGAAGAAAATGAGAATTTCGCGAAGCTACGGCTGCTGCTGGATCATGAACCGGCAAAAAACCTCTTCCCCGACTACCTGGCCAGAAAAACGTTGTTGTACACCGGGGATTTTGTTGAATATACCTTGTGGCTTGTCAGGGCCATTCACGATCAGGTTAATCTCATGGGACTGGCGGCTGCCTTCGTGATCTCCATCGTGTGGTTTATATACCTGGTGAAGCTTGACATATTCAGGCGAAACCAAACGATATCGCTTGCGGTCATGTTTGTCAGTGGTTTCCTTTCCGTTTTTGTTGTCATTTCATTCAACGATGCTTTTGACCTCTATTTCAACTGGTCAAGGAACGGCGAAATGGTCAACGATTTTCTTTATTGTTTTCTCATGATCGGCGTGCCCGAGGAATTGACAAAGATCTTCCCGTTGCTCATTTTACTTTTGTTTGTGAAAAAGCTGAAAGAGCCGCTCGATTATCTTTTGTTTGCTTCGGCAAGCGCGCTCGGATTTGCATTTATTGAGAATCTCCTGTATTTCCAGGAGTTAACGGATGGCATTATCCATGGCCGTGCTTACCTGGCTGTGATTGGACACATGGTTGATTCATCGTTTGCCGCTTATGGATTTGTCGTGGCTGCATTTTATCACAAGAAGAAAATAAAGATCCGGCTGAGTTTGCCCATCGCTTTTTTCCTGGCCTGCCTCTCCCACGGCATTTATGATTTTCTTTTGTATCACGAGTTGCCGTACCTGTTTTTCATATTTTTCGTTTTTGTGATCCAGGTCTGGGTTATCATGATCAACAATTGCCTGAACAATGCATGGTCATTTTCCTACAAGCTCGCCTCTCACGCCGACCGGTCCAGGACTTTTATTGCGTTTGCCCTGACCTCGATTCTGGCGCTGGAATATTTGATCATCGGATTTATGGAAGACAAGGAACAGGCAAATTACGAGTTGATCACCAATGCCGCTTCCGCTGCCTTCCTGATCATTTTCTTTTCCTCAAATCTCAGCAGTTTTAACCTCGTTCACGGTTACTGGCGCGACATAAACTTCAGCAGTAGCGAAAAGCGCGGCTATGGTTCGAGAAGCCGCCACTCGATACTGCTCAATTGGTATTTTGTGAATTCTATCAAGGCTCACAACTACGTTGGCCATCGAATCCAGATTTCGAACGATCCGTACAATAAAGAACTCATGTACGTGCTGCCCGAGCCCCTGCCGGGCACCATCGTAAACCGCATCATTCTTTACGACGGGCGTGAAGCCGATCCTCACTGGTTTATCGTGAAGCTCGCCGCGACCCTGCCGATCGGGCCCTTGAATACGGAATACGTGCTTGTCAAGCTGCGGTACCAGGAAGATTCATTGTTTTACCAGGACGAGGTGCAGGTATTTTTCAAAGCCATTCCTGACCTGAGAGATTTGAAAGTGAGACGCAGGCAAAAACAATCTTTTCCCTTTTTCGGATGGGCTTATATCTCCCATGAAAACGAAACGCATGAGACGGCACCTGAAAGACGGGCCTTGCAGCATCATGCCTGACGAATTGTGGAGCCTGCGATGGAATATATCGATGCGCGATTGTAACGTGAGGGATGTTCATGCAGCTTCCTGACATTCCTGAAACCGCCTGATCTCAATAAGCCTTCCAACAATTTACAACTTATCGGGAAAGGTACCCACGGGTTCGGCGTGTCCATGTCGTATTCAATAATGATCAATGTCGCCGATGCGTTGAGTCTTGCCTTCAGATCGCGGATGAATCCGGTTTTGTCTTCGATAAAATGTAATGAATTCGCCATCAGCACTCCATCGAGATGAGAAGGCAGTGAAGCAGCATCCGTAAAGTCCAACACCACTTTTTCAATTTCGGTGTCACCGACGGAAGCAGGAATTTCAGCCAGGGCATGATGGTCTGTGTCGATGGCGTAGATTTTTCCATCAGGGTTCATCAGGGAAGCAAGGGCCTTCGTGAACAGGCCCGTTCCCGCTCCCAGATCGGCCCATGTTTCCGGCTTGTCTGCGCCAACCGCTCCGCCTATCAGCCTGGTTGCAACGTGAAGCTCCATTCAAAATTGCGGTTAAGATGAAGAGCGCGTGGTGTGGTTTGAGTTTTATTTTGGTTTCCGTTTCAGATCACGCTCATATTGCATTCGCGCCACACCTTTTGAAATCACCCGTGAAGGCATTCCTTTCATGACCACAGGTGTGTACGTTGTATATAGTCTTGCATTGACAAACTGAACACTTTTTGAGATATGTGTAAAATTTCCGGTCATCAGGGTTAGTGGCTCAGTGGTGGTTTTTCGCAACTGAAATTTTTGAACTTCTTTGGAAACCGGAAACGTCGCCGTGGTATCCGACGCCGAAACATCCTGACCCTGAACGCCAAAAGAATAAGCACACACCAACACTGCAGGAAATACCAATTTTTTTATTGGGTGAAGAATGTCATTACGAAGAAACAAAAGTGGACGCATTTTCTGAATTTTCGAAACCGTTAATTTGACTTTTGAGCCCCTTAAAAAAGAAAACGCAATCCACTACGCAAAGTTCCGATGGTTCAGAACTGCGAGCAAGATTTTTGTCAGCTCCAGAATGGAAGCATTCAAGAAGGTTAACGGCCCAGGACGCGGAAGGGCAGGAGCAAAATTGCGCTTATCAGCTTGAATAGGACGTCAATTGACAAGCCGATGATGCGGAATGGAAGCAGGATAAGCCAGAAAATCGGAAAAAGGAAAATGATCAGGACTGCAACGGGCCAGCAAATGATCAGAAGGATGAACCACAAACAAAGCGCGATAAAAGTTTTCATTGGCTGGAAACAGATCAAACTACCGGCCAATCCGAAAAACCGCGATTTTGCCCCGGAGGCCCCGCTTATTCAACAGAGATATCCGGTTTTGTACAATAGCGTGTTCAACAGTGTACAGCCGTCTACCGGAACCTGATTTCATACACCTTCCATTTTCCTGCATGAGGAATGAAAACAATTTCATTCAAAACGCTGCTGTCCGGGAACTTGTAAACAGTAGTAACCTCGTTCTTTTTGTTGTATATGCGTTGTTCGGGTACTTCCATTGCCTTTTCAGTCTCGAAAACATGCCAGACGCTGCACTCGTCGCCGAGCAGATATTTCACCATGTCGCTGTCACTATTTGCAAACTCCCTCCTTGCGCCGGTCCGGAAACGAATTACTTTGTCCTGGTGGTAGAACTCCACATCGGGTGCAATATTCACGAGCAGACTGTCGATATTTCTTGACAGGATTGCTCTTTTAAATGGTTCGAGACTTGGCAGCTTCGCTTTTGGTTTTTGCTCGAGAATACGGCCGTAAATCTGGATGCCATACAGGGTGTTGAGTTTTCGGTCGATATCGAAGCTGTAATTCTTGTGATCATAGTACTCAATGATGAGTGGAGGATCGTCGACCAGTTCGGTCCTTGAAGAGATGCCGAACACTTTGTCCACGGTTTCTTTCCTCGCTCCGAGCTTCAGGCCTTTGAACGGATGCATCTCTTCAAACCGGTCGCCATTCAGTTGAATCGAATAGATTCGGGTAGTGTCCCATTTAGGATACTTGAACAATGCATATACCGAGGTGTCGGGCTTGAGTGCATGGAATTCATACAACCACCCCTCTTCGGAGACACGTCGTTCAAACGGTTTTCCAAACTCTTCATGAACGGTGTTCCGGTACTGCCCAAGTAAAAAGCCGGCGAGCTCGATCTCTCCTTCGACACTCTGCGCAAACAGGCCATGGGCAAAAAATAGAAGCGCAATAAAAAATGGTTTCATGACTGGTATTATTAAAAAATAACGTGGGCCGGCGATCATTATTACTTGGTTTAACAGCCAGGAATCGAAAGCGGCTGTTTACCGGATCAACCTGTGTTGCAGCAACAAAGGCTTGCAACTGCCCGAACATTTTTCAAATACAAAAATACAGCGATTCCACGAGCATGAATATTCATTGTATTCCCGAAAGTTACATCAATTCGATTGATGCCTGAGTTTTTTTGCTCTTTCCAACCTTGAAACGACAATTGCCCCGCTTTTGTTCAACCGGCTGTTTTGCTAAATTTATAAAAACCGCCTGGCGCATGATAGGATCAAAATTTCTAAACGACAATCCCGGTCTTTATATCTTCTTACCGCTGCTTTATGTCGTTTGGTCGGATACATTGCTTACTCCCGGTGAAATTGCGATTTTAAACAAACTCATTGGGGAACAAACGTGGCTGACCAACGAAGAGAAGGATTTCCTGCGGTCAAAAATCAACCCTGCCGATAACCCTTCGCCTGATGAACTTCACCGTTGGCTGGATGAAATAAGGAAGGTGATTCCGGGTCCTTCAGGATCGAATGAAAGCCTGACAGATATTGGCTTCAGGCTGGCATCTTTTCATTCGAAAAACGGGTCCGCGCAAAAACTTGAAAGCGCGAAAAAATTGCTCTCACACGCCGAAGATTTACTCGGATTGATCTCCAAAGAATCCTCGTTCTACTTCGATGCCCGCAATCGCGCTACGATCACCCAGCAACAACAGACCAAATATACATTCGATGTAGGGGCACTTGGTAACCTTCTCGACGGACCTCACCAGGGAACCATCAACCGCGTCAGGACCCTTCTGCAAGACCCGGTATTCGCTTATATCGACACGGGCGATATTCAAGTGTACCGCGAGAAAGTGTTGGAGTGGTGCCATCATCTCGCGCAGCAGGGACTCGGTGCGCTGGCCTATCCAAAGGAGTACGGAGGCAAGGCAGACATGGAAGGGTATTTTGCCGTGATGGAAACGCTGAGCTATCACGACCTGAGCCTGGTGATCAAGTTCGGTGTGCAGTTTGGCCTCTTTGGAATGAGCCTGTATTTTCTCGGGACAGAAAAGCATCACCGGAAACACCTCAGGGACGTTGGCACGCTGTCGTTGCCTGGATGTTTTGCCATGACCGAGACTGGACATGGTTCTAACGTGCGGGGGATTGAAACCACCGCAACCTACGACCATACACAACGGACTTTTGTTGTGCACACGCCGCATCGGCAAGCCCAAAAAGAATTTATAGGCAACGCGGCAAATCATGGGCGAATGGCGACTGTTTTTGCCAAGATGATTGTCGGCGACAAGGACTACGGTGTCAGCGCTTTCCTTGTGCCCTTGCGAGATCAGAAGGGAAAAGCACTGAAGGGAATTATAGTCGAAGATTGCGGCCGGAAGATGGGATTGAATGGCGTTGACAATGGTGTGATCCGCTTCGAACAAGTGGTCATACCGTATGATAACCTGCTCGATCGTTTTGCCAGCATTAATGAGCAGGGAGTTTTTCAAAGTCCGATCTCCAGTGATAACCGCCGTTTTTTTACAATGCTCGGCACCCTTGTCGGAGGAAGGATCGGTATACCACGTTCTGCGCTCAGCGCTGCAAAATCCGGATTGACGATCGCGATCAGGTATGGTGACCAGCGAAAACAGTTTGGTCCCGAAGGCGCACCGGAAATACCGGTTTTAAACTACCGCACGCATCAGCGACGCCTCATGCCGCTGCTGGCCAATGCTTATGCCCTCCATTTTGCGTTGCAGCATCTCACCAAACGTTTTATGGAACGAAACGATGGCAACATTCAGGAAGTTGAAGCGCTTGCTGCCGGACTTAAAGCGTTCGCCACCTGGAATACAACGCATACGCTACAGGAATGTCGGGAGTGCTGTGGAGGCAAGGGATATTTGTCCGAAAACCGGATCGACGCCCTGAAAAATGATACGGAAATATACACGACCTTCGAGGGGGATAATACTGTGCTGATGCAACTGGTGGCGCGAAGCCGGCTGACAGAATTCAAACAGGAGTTTGCCAATATCAGCTTATTTGGTATCCTCAATTATGTTGCGGATCAGGCCAAAACCTCGATCACAGAGAAAAATCCACTGGTCATCCGGAAGACCGATGAAGACCACCTGCTCGATTTCGAGTTCCATCTCAATGCATTCCGGTACCGCGAGCGCGACATACTCACTTCGGCCGCGCGCCGGTTGAAAAGACACATCGACGATGGCATGGATTCGTTTGATGCGTTCAATGTCGTTCAGCATCACCTCGTACAGGTTTCGATCGCCTACATTGAAAGGATCATTCTGGAAGCGTTTATCGGGCAAATCAACGAGACGCAAGACCAGGGCTGTAAGCAAATATTAACAAAGCTCTGCCAGTTATTTGCATTATCGCAGATCGATCTCAATAAAGGGTGGTACCTTGAAAACGGCTATATGGAAGGAGTGAAAACGAAAGCCATCCGGAAAGTGCTGAATCAGCTTTGCTGGGAGGTAAGGAAAGAAGCGATCCCTTTGGTCGATGCATTCAACATCCCCGACCGTTGCCTCGCAGCTCCGATTGCCATCCGTGATGCGGTTAAGCGATAATTCATTTACCCGGTTGACGCGTCCAACAGCATGAGACTTCTCGTACCTTTAGCGTTTTTTTATTTGGTAATAACCGCCGAAGCTCAGCAGCTGCGGTTAGACATTGTTGACAATAACGCGCTTGCTGCATTTCAAATCGACGACGACATCATCCCGCTCCCAACGAAGCTTCCCGTGCTTTCTTACGAAGCCGATAAGACCCTGTTCACGACAATCGCTCCTTCGCCGCGCATCTCGGCCGCGATTCAACAGGATAAAGATTTTCGCAGCGGCGTAAAATATATTGTCACCTTTGCTAATACTTCGAAAGATACCCTCCGGCTATCGAATGTAGTCCCGTTCGGCATTTCAGACCAGCGTGTTTACCTGACCGGAAAAGGGGAACATCCGCTCTCTCGCGCCAACCTCTTCATTCCAGGCAAAGTTCCGGTCAACGTCATCCTGCCAGACAATGCATGGGAGGCCGGGTATTCGTCGGTCGGGCTGAGCTACGGCGTGTCTATCGCTGCCCTTGCGCGCAGAGACCCGTCGACGTTAAAGAAGGGGGCGCGCAGAAGATTTGAGACAATTCTTTATCCCGGAGGATCGATCAGTTATAATTTCTTTGCTGAAACTTATAACGGCCGATGGCAAAATGGTTTAAAAAAAATTTTTCAGGACCGTTACCTGTACGATCTGCAACAATTTGATTCATCGTTGTATCAACGCTCCGACCTGAGATGGGTTCGACACAGCTATGTTATGCATCTGCTGATGGCGTGGGACAAAGAATATTATGATCAGGGCGTGGTAAAACTTCCAGATTTTGTCAAACGCGGAAAAGTCCTTTATGGAGGAGACGATGTGGTGGGCTTATGGCCAACATGGCCGACATTGGGCCTTGATCAGCGAAATCAGTTCGATCTGTTCCGGGACTTGCCAGGAGGCTTACCTGCGTTGCGCGCGCTGTCGGATACGCTTCGCAACATTGGGACGCGTTTTTTTGTGTGTTACAACCCATGGGACGAAAGTACAAGAAATGAAGGCCACCTCGCCGGGCTGGGGCAGCTGATCCGTGAGACATCGGCTGACGGGGCGGTGCTCGATACCCGCGGCGAGTCAAGCAAGGAATTACAGGCAGCCGCCGATCAGGTGCGCCAGGGGGTCGTTATGTACAGCGAAGGAATGGCGGTGCCACGTAACATGCCAGGGATCGTTTCAGGGCGTGTACACAATGCGTTGTATTATCCCCCGATGCTGAACCTGAATAAGCTGATCAAACCCGACTTTGCCATTTTCAGAGTTGTCGAGGTTTTTAAAGAGCCGATACGCCGCGAATTCGCAATCGCGTTCTTTAATGGATATGGAACCGAGATCAACCAATTTGCCGCAGGTCATCCGTATTGGGAAGAAGAACAATACCGTTTTCTCGGAAGAACATCCAGGATATTGCGGGAAAACACATTCAATTTCGTTTCGAAAATGTTTACCCCGCTCATCCCTACGGTGCGTGACAGCATTTGGGTCAATCAATGGGAGCACGGTGATAAAATAGTGTACACGGTTTACAGTGACATTCCCGGGGGCTTCAGCGGGCCCTTGTTTGAAGTTATTCCATCCGGCAATTTTCATTATGTCGACATCTGGAATCATGAAGAAATTGAACCGGCGCTGTCTGGCGGCCGCTGGATGATTGCAACCCAAACAGAAGCGTTTCATCAGAAGTATCTGGGCACCAATAACGCAGGTTCTGTCAGTTGTGTGGTGAGATTTCCCAAACTTTTAGGGGTGGCGTTACATGGTGACGTGCTGAAAATCACGACAAAAAATTCCAGCGAGGTCAGGATTTGGACTGGCATTCCTTCGTATGATAAAAAGCCTGTAGCGCTGAAAGCATCGGAAGGCAAAACGATCGAAGTTTCCCTGTCCGATCTTTTTCGGCGCTTTGAAGGGAAATTTGTGATCCAAATGATGCACAACGGAATTTTACAGGATGAAAAGGTTGTTCTGATCGAGCCGGGCACGCCGAGACTGATCAGCGCGCGTGAACGTACTTCGGAATCACCGAAGGCCGTGAAAGGCATGATCAGAATCCCCGCAGGGAAGTTTACATTTCGGACATCGCATGGAGACGAGTTTATTCGTTATCCCGATTTCAACGAAGGTGTCGCATTTGAAATGTCACCCTTCCTGATTGACAAGTTTCCTGTCACGAACGCCGATTTCAAGAAATTTCTCGATGCTTCCGGCTACATTCCGGGTGACTCTTCGAACTTTCTAAAGCATTGGAACAAGGGAAACATACCGGCGGGCATGGAGAGGTATCCGGTCGTGTTTATTTCATGGGAAGACGCCAAAGCTTATGCGGTATGGGCGGGGAAGAGGCTGCCAACCGAAGTCGAATGGCAATATGCCGCCCAAACTTCGGCCTTGAATGAATGGCCGTGGAAGCAGCAAAAACCCGTTGAACGCAAAGAAGAAATTATCACCGAAACCCTCACAGTCAGTTCACTCCACGGCATTGATCCCGATCATGCCAATCTCGGCGATGGCAAATTATACCCGGTTGGCAAATATCCGAAAGGAGTTAATCCATTTGGGATTTCTGATCTTGTCGGAAGTGTCTGGCAGTTGACCGCGGATCTTTACCAAAGTGGAAGTTACCGCTATGTCATCATGAAAGGGGGAAGCTATTTCAAACCTTCGTCAAGCTGGTGGTATGTTCAGGGAGGGCCGCGTGAGCTTCATTATCGCCAGTTTTTACTACGCGTATCGGAACGATTTGAACGCAATGGCACAGTCGGATTTCGATGTGTTAAAGATTTGCGCTAACCGGGAACATCCATTGCCTGGCCTTATTATTTCGTTACCTTTGTTGCGGTGACAACATTCAGCAATACATATCGCCATTCTTCGCCTGGAATAAGGGTCGCATAGTTGCAGGTTGCCTGCAATTCTTTTTCGACTATAATTCTTCACAGGTAATCGATGCCGTTTTCCGGACTCGATCAAAAATTTTACTGCATGAATACGCTACACCATTATGGATGGAATGATTTCCACCACCAACAATTTATCACGAACAAACTTTATTCCGGACTGTTAATCGGCAGAGTGATCTCAATCCGCGCGTTTAAATACTTTCTCATTACAGAAAAAGGAGAGATCGAAACCGAATTGTCCGGGAAGCTTTTATTTGCCTCGTCCAACGAGGAACTTCCTAAAGTCGGCGACTGGGTTGCATTTATGGACTATGGCACCCTGGGATACATCATTGAGGTGCTTCCGAGAATGAATGTTCTGTCGCGAAAAAATCCCGGCAACAAAACTGAAAAACAGGTTCTGGCAGCGAATATTGACTGCGCCATCATCGTTCAGGGTCTCGACCGTGATTTCAATATCATGAGGATCGACCGCTATATTGTCCAGATGCTGAATTGCGGCATCAGGCCGATGGTAGTCCTCAACAAGGCTGATCTTGTCACGGATAAAGAGCCTTTCAGCGCAGCGGTCGATAAGCTGAAGCGGGATGTCGCCGTTCACTTCTGCAGTACCTACAACGGCGACGGCGTGGATGATCTTAATAACAACCGGCTTGAGGCATTCAGAACTTATATCCTCCTGGGATCATCCGGTGTTGGAAAAAGTTCCTTGCTGAATGCGTTGACCAGTCACGAACTGCAAAAAGTGAACGCGACGAGTAAATCGACTTCGAAAGGGAAGCACACTACGTCTGCGCGCGACCTTTTTGTTCTTCCCAATGGAAGCCTGATGATCGACTCTCCCGGCATGAGGGAGTTCGGCGTCACTTCGGCTGAAGAGGGGACAACAACCGAGGAGTTGTTTCCAGCGATCGGGAAGCTTGCTGCGTCGTGTCGTTTCAGCGATTGCTCGCACATGCATGAGGAGGGTTGCGCTGTTTTAAAAGCATTCACGGACGGATCTCTCGCGGCGGAAGTATATGAGAGTTTTGTGAAACTGGTGAAAGAGCAACGTCGTTTCCAGATCGATGCGGACGAAAAAAAACGTCAGAACCGTCAGGCTGGAAAAACGTCCAGGGAAGCAACCGCACACCGCAAAAAGTTTAAATATTGACTGGATCTTTGGTGATTGGCCCATCTGATTGCCCGGAAAAAAAGCAGGGAGTGGCGTTGACGCGTCACTCCTTTTTATTTGGAAAAGCGGGTGACGCGCTCTGTCCTGGTGGAAATTGCCATCGTGAATTTTTTACGCCCGGATGTGAACAATTGTGGCCGCCCGCGTTCAGTCGCTAACAGAAAAACATGTTTGTTGACCGTTTAAAGGGTCATTTTGAGACTGGCAGGGCGATTGAAATGCTTTATGAAATAACCTGGCCCCATGATCAGAAATTACATCAATATTGCGCTTCGCTCTCTGCGAAGAAATCCGGTATACGCGGGCATTAACATCGCGGGCCTTTCGATTGGAATAGCCTCGACGATTCTCATACTCCTTTGGGTGTATGATGAAATTACATTCGATCATTATTTCAAGAATCATCCGGCCCTTCACCAGGTGAAGATCAACAACAAAACTGACAACGGAATAATGACCCAACCATTAACTCCCCACCCGCTGAAGGATGAGTTTTTGGCCGATAGTCGTGTCAGGCGCTCAGCGATTACGATAGGTCAATCAGCGCTGCTGTCTGTGGGCGGTACAAAAATCCGTAAATCCGGGATTGATGCAAGCGAATCGTTTCTGGAGATGTTCGACTTTAGGATGATCCATGGTGACCCTGAAACCGCTCTGGATGATCCGATGTCGATCGTGCTGACGGAGTCGACGGCGCGGGCGCTTTTTGGAACCGATGACGTCATGGGAAAGACAGTCAGTGTAAAAATCGAAGTAACCGAAGATCTTAAGGTAACGGGACTGATCGCCGATCCGCCCGCGAATGTTTCGCTGACACCGGCGTTTATACTTCCGTTTGCCTACCTGGAGAAGCATGCGCCATGGATGATGTATGCAAGGGGAAATTGGACCAATAATTCTTTTAATCTGTATGTTGAGCTTCAACCTGGGGCAGACAAAACAGGTATCGATCATTCGATGCGCGATCTGATCCGGGAAAAGAGTAATCATGCGGTTGACGCCGAGCCATTTCTTCACCCGATGAGCCGCTGGAGGCTTTACAATAATTTTGAAAATGGAAAAGAAAGCGGTGGGCTTGTCGACTACGTCGTTATGTTCACATGCATCGCGGGTTTTGTTCTTGTAATGGCGTGCATCAATTTCATGAACCTTACAACCGCCAGGTCTCAGCACAGGGCGCGGGAAGTTGGTGTGCGCAAAAGCATTGGATCGACACGCGGCCAGCTAATATTTCAGTTTATCGGGGAATCGCTATTGATCTCGGCATCCGCGTTGATCATTTCTTTGGTCCTTGTTGAAATTGGTTTGCCACTTTACAATCGCGTCGTAAACAAAAACCTCTTTCTCGATTACGCATCTCCGGCATTTTGGATATTTTCTTTCTCGCTTGTTTTTGTCACAGGAGTTATCGCCGGAAGTTACCCGGCGTTTTATCTCTCCGGGTTTAAGCCGGCAAAAATTCTGAAGGGAAATTTGCATAACGGATCCCGGGGCACTTCTGCTCGGCAGGTGTTGGTAACATTCCAAAATGTCTTTTCTATTTTGCTTATCATCGGAACAGCAATCGTTTATATGCAAATACAACATCTGAAAGACCGGGAGCCTGGATACAACCGGGAAAATTTGATGCTGCTGTGGAGTAACGCAGATATTGAGCAAAATTATCACTCATTGAAGGAGGAGCTATTGGCTTCGGGAGCTGCCGTATCCGTCACAAAATCCAACGCACCAGTTACACGCATTTTTGCTTCAAGCCAGATCTCGTGGCCTGGAATGATTCCCGGTCAACGCCTGGAAGCAACGAATGTCGCAACCGAATATGATTTCACTAGAACGCTTGGGATCCGCATGCTCGAAGGCCGTGATTTCTCTCCGGAATTTAAGGCCGATACCGCCTCGATCATTATCAATAAAGCTGCCGTACAGGCCATGAAGCTGAAGGAGCCCCTCGGCGAAAAGATTACGATGTGGGACCTGCAATGGACCGTTATCGGTGTAATGGACGATGTGTTGATGGGATCGCCATCACGAACGGTTAGCCCGCTTGTTATGACCATGGACCCCGAATGGTCTTCTACAATTACATTGCGAATTTCACGAACCGACGACCTGCCCACCGCCATCCGGCATGTGGAGGCCATCTTTAAAAAATACAACCCTGAATATCCGTTCGAATATCGCTTCGCCGATGACGAGTTTGAACAAAAATTCAGCAGTATTGAGATGGTCAGCAGTTTATCAGGGTCATTTGCCGTTCTTGCTATGGTCATCACCGCGCTGGGATTGTTCGGGATGGCTGCATTTACCGCCGAACAGCGCACGAAAGAAATAGGGATCCGGAAAGTTCTCGGCGCTTCGGTCAACAGCGTCTTGATTCTTTTGACGAAGGATTTTTCAAAACTTGTGATCATCGCATTTCTTATTACTGCGCCCGTCGCCTGGTGGGCGGGAGAAAACTTTTTGGGACAATATCAGCTTCGAATCGATATGCCCTTTTGGATATTTCCGCTGGCGGGTCTCGTTTCACTTGGAATAACGGTGGTGATTGTCAGCACCCAGGCGCTTAGGGCTGCGTCGCGTAATCCTGTAGAATCTCTCAGAAGCGAGTGATCGGCAGATTTTAGAGAAGATATGATATTTAAAGAAATATATATCTTAGGGCCTACTTCCAATTTATTACGGCGCTATGACCAATGACTGGCACCTCGCACAAATCAACATCGGCAAGATCGTGGGAATCGATATTGGCGACCCTGTGATGAAATCTTTTGTGGATCAGCTTGACGAAGTAAATGCCCTAGCCGAAGGAAGTAAAGGTTTTGTCTGGAGGCTAAAGGATGAAAATAACAACGCTACATCAATCAACCCTTATGGCGACAACAGGATCATCGTCAACATGTCGGTGTGGGAAAGTCTGGAACACCTCCAGGAATTTATTTTCAAAGGCCGGCACGCCGAAGTACTGCGCAATCGCAAGGAATGGTTCGTAAACTTCGGGAAACCTTACACCGCATTTTGGTACATTCGCATAGGGCATGTTCCGACAGTCGGGGAAGCCATCGAGCGACTTGACTTCTTACAAAAAAATGGACCGTCCGAGTACGCCTTTGATTTCAAAACCCGATTTCCGAAACCAGGGAGGTAGTCTTTAGTAACAAGGTGAGCCGGACTACACGACCAGTACCCATTGGGCAGCGTGGTTAAACTCTAAAGTTCCCGGATCTTGATGCTCCTGTAATGGACCGGTGCGCCGTGGTCCTGCAGCGAAATCGCTCCAGTCTTGAATTTATTCCATCCCGGATATTCCTTCCACTTGCTTTTCTGATAACGCTGATTGAAATCTTCACTTGATTCTTCAAATTCGACGACCTTATCGCCATTCAGCCAATGCTCAACATGACCATTGTTGTAAATGATCTTTGCGATGTTCCATTCGCCGACAGGCATTAGTTTCTTATCCGCCGCCGCGGCGTACATGTCGTAATTGCTGCCGGCCATCTGCTCCGCGCGGATCGAATCGCCCTTCCATCCGATGTCATCCATGACCTGATATTCGGGGCCAGTTTCATAATCGTGTCCGAATTCCGGCCGCTCAACCACATGATAAAGTATGCCGCTGTTTCCTCCGGGAGAAATTTTCCATTCCACACTCAGTTCAAAATTCCCAAACTCACGTGTGGTCATGAGCGAACCCCCGATATCCGGGGTTCCTTCCGTAAGCCCTTCCCCGTTGCATACAATCGCGCCATTTTCGACAGTCCAGAGCGGACCAATGGTATCGTGCTGATACCGTTTCCATCCTTCGAGTGTGGAACCGTCAAAAAGCAACTGCCACCCTGCAGCTTTCTCTTCTTCACTCAGGGTATTTGGAGACGATGCGGTTTGAACCTCATTCGCTTCTGTTGTAGCGGACTTTTGGCATGACGTTGCCATGAAGGCAAGCACCAGGACTGCAAAACCGGACAAGACCTGAAATGTTTTCAATGGAATTTATTTTGGTAATCATTAAAGTTAACATCGAAATGTTTTCGATCAAATACCGCCAACCACAGGGCCTATTATTGTCTGGACCATGTGTGGTGTGTGCGATTGAAAATTTTACCGGATTGACCCGTTTGCTTCAATATTCCCTTTATATTTAATGCTCAATCTTACCTCAGAACAATCATGAAACTTTATCCCGCCTTCGTTATTGTCTTGCTGTTGACGTCGTGCCAGATAATGAATGAATCCAATGACAAGGACATGTTGGACGTCATACCCAGGCCCGTATCATTTACGAGGGGGACCGAAATTTTTGAATTAAAAAAGGAATCCGCCATTTACGTGCAGGGAGGGTCCGGGGAGCTTGTACGGATCGGCCAGTACCTTGCCGACAAATTGAATCCTTCAACGGGTTACGACCTGAAGGTCTCGCCCATTACAGAAAAACCGGGGCCGGGCAACATTGTGCTGGAGCTTGTTGGCAATACGGACCTCGGAAAAGAAGGTTACGAACTCAATGTTACCAACAATGGCGTCAAACTGACCGCCGCGGATCCTGCGGGTCTTTTCCGAGGCATTCAAACCATCCGCCAGCTTTTTCCTGCGGCAATCGAGATGAAAACCCCTCAGTCCGGGCCGTGGCAAATTCCGGCGGTTGCCGTGCGTGACTACCCGGAATATGAATTCAGAGGTTCGATGCTGGATGTCAGCCGCCATTTTTTCGGGCTTCAGGATGTAAAGCGGTATATCGACCTGATCGCATACTATAAAATGAATGTCATGCACCTTCATTTGTCAGACGACCAGGGATGGCGCATTGAAATTAAATCCTGGCCGGATCTTACTACAATCGGGTCAGCTTCCGAAGTAGGTGAGGGCAAAGGTGGGTATTATACGCAGGAACAGTACAGGGAAATCGTGCAGTACGCCGCTGACAGGTACATTACAATTATTCCGGAAATCGATATGCCGGGACATACGAACGCGGCTCTTGCCTCTTATGCCGAATTAAACTGCAACGATTCAACAACCAATCTATATCGCGGCATTGAAGTTGGTTTCAGCACGTTGTGCATCAATAAAGATGTTACTTATAAGTTTGTCGATGACGTGGTGCGCGAGCTTGCGGCCATGACGCCGGGCCCTTATATACATCTCGGCGGTGACGAAAGCCATGCGACCAAACACGATGACTATATCGTTTTTATTGACACGGTGCAGCAAATCGTCGAAAAACACGGTAAGAAAATGATTGGATGGGAGGAGATTGCACAATCAACCTTAAGACCGAATACGATCGTTCAGTATTGGTCGAATGAAAAGCATGCTCAGGCAGGAGCGCGCAAAGGGGCAAAGATCATCATGTCGCCAGCCACAAAGGTCTACCTCGATATGAAGTACGACAAGGAAACAAAAATCGGGCAGGATTGGGCTGCGCTGATCGAGGTTGATCAATCCTATGACTGGAATCCCCAAACACTGGTCGAGGGAATCGCAAAGGAAAGCATTCTTGGCATCGAGGCGCCCCTTTGGACGGAGACAGTTACCACGATGGATGAAATCGAGTACCTGGTATTTCCACGCCTGATCGGTATCGCGGAACTCGCATGGACGCCGGATACCATGCTGGACTGGGATGAATATGAGGGGCGGCTGGCAAGGCATGCGCCGCGCCTCTCAGCACTGGATATCGATTATTACAAGTCTGATGAAGTCGATTGGGAACAATAAAAGTTAGGGAAGGCTAACACTGGTCCCCAATAACATGTACAACGATCGGCTCTTTCGTATTTTCAAACTTCGCTTCGTTGTCTGAAGGGATGATGAGGATCTGATCGCCAACTTTTGTTTTGCGGAGAATGTTCTCAATATCAATGGATTCAAACTCCTGTCCGTCGTTATAACGCTCGTCAAATGCCAGGAACCCGAAAGCAGCTGGCGATGCGTGCCGGATTACAATCTTAAACTTGATTTTTGGAGCGGCGCTCAATCCGATTGAAAGAGGAACCAGTTGCATCGGTCCTGTTGCTGTGATCACCAGACTATCTTTTGAAAGGTTCAGCTGTCGGCCATTAAGATATACAGCGAGAATATCTTTTGGATTTTTTTGACCTGCTGGCGGTTTTGCGAACGAAGTCATCGAAAGAAGAAAAATCGAAATTGCCATCGGGTATTTGACGGCCGATAAGAATGAGTGTCTCATAAGAATTCTTGTATAAAAACTGAAATCGTATCAAACTTACCCAGACACTTGATCCATTCAGTAAAACCGATGTAAAATGATGTAAAGGAAATGTAAATCCAGGTTCGCTTGAATCCGCAATCGCCAAAGGCCAAAGACCAATAGCATTTCGTGCTACACTCTTTGGCATCAGGTCAATAAACGCTAAATTTCCGCTATTCTTAAACCATTAAAATATGGCTGCAACTCCTTCTGTGATGGTCCCGCTTGGAACGAAGGCTCCCGATTTCAGATTGCCAGACTCCGTTTCCGGTAAATCGATCGCCCTCGACGACGTTCGCGGCAAGGTGGCTACAGTTGTAATGTTCATTTGCAATCATTGCCCTTATGTCAAATTGCTCAATAAGGAATTGGTGAAAGTGGCTTCTTCCTATCAATCCAAAGGCGTGAGATTTGTGGCCATCAGCTCAAATGATATCGTACAATATCCGGAAGACGGCCCCACGGCGATGAAAGTCGTTGCTGCGAATATCGGCTACCCATTTCCTTACCTTTATGATGAAAGCCAGGAGATCGCGCGCGCTTATGACGCAGCGTGTACACCGGATTTTTATGTCTTTGATCGGGATCTTAAACTCAAATATCGCGGTCAATTCGATGGCGCAAGGCCCTCGAACGGAATTACGCCGACGGGAGAAGACCTGACGGCAGCCCTTGATGCGCTGATCGCGGGGAAAATTCCGAAAGAAGAACAACGGCCAAGCCTTGGATGCAATATTAAATGGAAGAAATAAATTGAGCGACACATGCGGATTCAAAAGTTACAGGAACTGCTGGGTAAGGGATTTATCACCGAAGAACAGTTTGTAAAAGCAGAAGCAATCGAAACACGAAAGGTAGTTTCCGTGTTTTACGAGCTTCGGGTGGTACTTTACCTTGGTGTAATGCTGTTTACAACAGGCGCTGGTATCTTGATATACATGAACATTGGTGAAATCGGACACACCGTTAGCATCACTGCCCTCATAGTATTAACGATCGTTTGCTTCCTGTATGTTTTCAGATACGCGGTCCCTTTTTCCGATGAAAAAATAACATCTCCAACACCCTACTTTGATTACATTGTTCTTTCAGGGTGTTTGCTTTTTATTTCGGTGCTTACTTACCTTCAGATACAATACAACCTTTTTTATGAAGGACTGGGCGCCACGACGTTGTTAACCTCGGCTTTCTTTTTCTTTGTTGCTTACCGATTTGATCACCTCGGCGTGCTCTCGTTGGCGATTACAGCCGTTGCTTCATTTTTCAGTATCTCGTTATCACCGCAAAAGTGGTATAGCGGAGATTTTCTGGAAAATGCCGACCTGCATCTAAAAGGCATGCTCTTCGGCGTGGTGCTGATGATTATTGCAATTTTGCTGCATAGAAAAAAGATCAAGGAACATTTCACATTTACGTATATCAATTTCGGCGCGCTGACTTTTTTAACCGGAGCATTGGCAGGCTTGCTGATGGACGCAGGCTTTGCGCCCCTTTACCTGTTGGCGCTGTACGCCGGATGCGCCTTCGCGGCGTTTTACGGCCACGTGAGCCGATCTTTCCTGTTTCTGTTATACGCATTTGTTTTCGGTTACACGGGAACAACATATTATCTGGCAGACACCTCGCTGCTCGTCAGTACCGTGATCTGGTTTTTTTATCTCCTGCTTTCATGTGGGGGATTTATCATTTTCATTTTGCGTTACAAGCGCCTGTTTAAAAGAACTGTATGAAACACGCATACAACCCGTTGTGGCTTGAGAATTTATTGGTCGTGAAAGAGGCGCGAACCTGGCTTGCAAGTCAGTTTATTACCCCTGCGCAGTTTGAAAATATCAAAAAGGAATATGCATCCGATTTTTATCATCCGAATTTCATGATCCGGATCTTGTTGTTTCTGGCAGCCGTGATCGCGATCTCCGGATTGACAGGTATTCTTGTGCTGATGTTTAGTGACTTGAGCGATGAGCCGATAGGGCTGTTGATGTTGATTTATGGACTTGCATCATTTGTTTTTCTCGAAAAGTTTCTGGTCGGTGGCGTGAGGCACTTCAAGTCCGGAGTCAACGAAGCGGTGCTTTATCACGCCGCAGGATTTACAATCGCTGGCTTGACTTTTATTTCTGATGGTGATGAATACGCAATTGCGTTTTTCTTTTTGTTCGTCTGTTCGTTTGCCGCTTTACGATACCTCGACCTGGTTTCAACTTCCGTAGCGTTCCTGTCCTTTTGTTTCCTGGTTTTCCGCATTTTGTATGATGGCCCGGGGTCCGTGCAACAGTTTATTCCGCTGGTTTTTATAATATTGTTTACGCCGATTTATATTTTTGTGCGGGCATCGAAACAAAAACAGACAACAGGTGCATGGCATCAATGTATCGTCGTTTTAGAGGTCTTCTCACTTATTTGTATCTGCGCGGCCGGCAACTATCTCGTTGTTCGCGAAATGAGTGTCAGCCTGCTGGATCTTTACGTTGAGGAGGGACAGGATATACCGCTGGCGTTTGTTTTCTACGCGCTAACGGCAATCATCCCCTTGATTTATCTGTATGCCGGAATCAGGTTGAAGGATATCGTACTCTTGCGAGTGAGTCTGATACTTCTTGCCTTTGCCGTTTTTACATTCAAATATTACTTCAGCATGGGGCATCATGAGGTTACTTACACAATCGGTGGTGCGATTCTGGTTGTTGTCGCCGTGGTTTTGTTCCGCTACCTGAAAAAATCCCGTAACGGGTACACTGCTGAAAACGTGTTGAAGGAAAAATGGGCCGATGCAAATCCCGAAGCGTTTGTCATGTCCCAGACCCTCGGCGGAAACAGGGTGGCGTCCCAGGATGGATTTGCCGGAAAGGGCGGCGGTTTTGGCGGAGGGGGATCGGGCGCAGATTATTAACGACCCGAAATCGATTCGTGACTGTGCGCTGCTATTGGACTACGTCTTTCCGAAAAATTGCAGGAACTCACTTTTTCTATTGGACGAAACTTCAAGTTCCTTGTTATTCTTCATCGTCACATACCCTCCCTTACCCTTTGAATAACGAATAACATATTCGGGGTTGACAACATACGAGCGGTGAATTCGAATGAAACTGTATGGTCTCAATACATCTTCAAAGTATTTTAACGTGCGGCATATCAGCAAAGGAGTCCGGTTTTCGAAATTGAAACGCGTGAAATTGTCGACCGCTTCACAATACATGATGGAGGCGACAGGAACAATTTCGAAGCCTTCGAGTGTCGGAAGCATGATCTTTTGATGCTGGACTGCGGGATTTTTCAGGTTGTCAAGCAGCAGTTTTGCATGTTGAAGGTATCCATCGCCGCTGCGCTCGTTTTTGATCTTTTCGACGGCCTTCATCAGCTCTTCGATATCGATCGGCTTCAGCAAATAATAGGCGGCGCTTTGATTCAACGCCTGGACCGCATAGTTATCATACGCTGTCACGAACACAGTTTCAAAAGAAATGGGAGCAGCTTTTTCAAGCAGGTCAAATCCGTTTCCAAAGGGCATCTCGATATCCAGAAACACAATGTCGGGCGTATGCTTGCGGATCGCTTCAAGGCCGGTTGAAACGGATTCACCGAATCCACAAACTTCAACTTCGGAACAGTATTTCCCAAGGTAGGCTGCGAGAATTTCGCGGCTGTCTTTTTCGTCGTCGATGACCACAGCTTTAAGCATACGCGTTCAGTTTATTATTTACAGTAAGGTGTAACTTTACTTTTGTGCCGCTGTTATCAGGAAGATCTTCAATGAAGACTTTGTACCCGGCCTTATAGATCCTGTTGATGATCTGGAGCCGTTCACGGATATTTTTCAAACCGGTTGAATTGTGTTTTTTCTGGTTCTCGGTTTTTAACTCGGCCGATCTTTGCCTGCCAATACCGTTATCCACGATCTCAACAATCACTTCTTTTTCCTGCTGGTAAAAGCGAACAGAAACAAAACCCTTCGTCTCCCTGTAGCGGAGGCCATGCCATACGGCGTTCTCGACATACGGCTGAATCAGCATGGGCGGTACATGCACAATTTCCTTGTTGATGTTTTCGTCGATCGATATCTCGAAATCAAATTTGTCCCGGAACCGGTAATGTTCAAGTTTGAGATAAAGCGAAATGATCTCTTCTTCTTTGAATAACGGAATAAAGTCATGCTGCGAATTTTCCAGCACAAGTCGCATTAATCTCGAGAATTCCGATAGAAACTTGTTGGCGGTTCTTTCGTCATTCAGGGAAACGAAATGATTCATGGAGTTCAGCGCGTTGAAAATAAAATGGGGATTCATCTGGCCGCGAAGCGATTTTAACGCGAGCAGCTGATTTGCGGTTTTGCTTGCCACGGCATTTTTATAAGTGATGTAAGATGTAACGCCAACAACCGCGAGGATCAGCACCAGACCATAAATAATTAGGCGTTGTCGCGAAACCATCGCCTGCGCGATCTGTTCTTCCTGCTGTGCAAGGCTCACATACTTTGCCACTGCCTCGATATTTCTTTGCTGCGTGATCAATTCGGATTTTTCCAACAGGGTGCTGGCATTCTGCTGTTCTGATTTTTTGACTGCTTCGCTGTATTTTTTGTATGTATTCAGCGCCCGCGGGTCGTTGCCCTTTGCGCGGTAGAGTTCCGCCAGGGACAAATATGCAGTGGCTTGTTTTTTAGGGTCGCCGATCGTATCGGCCATCGAGGCAGCTTCTTCCAGTTCCCGGATCGCCGCATTTGACTCTCCTTTTGCAACCAGGGCCTTGCTCAGCTCGACTTTATCTTTCGTCACCTCATTCAGGTTATTAAATTTCAAATTCAATGCGATTGAGTTTTCACGGAGCGAGATCTCTTCATCAAATCTCCTTTGCTCAGTCAGCGTCTTCGAAATTTCCTCTTTCGCGGCCCCGGCTCCTTCGAGGTCCTGTTGAGGAACGCCAGCCACGCTCGAAATTATTTTTTGGGATGATTCATAACTCTCTTGTGCCCTGCCAATGTCATTTAGCGAAGCATAAACCTTCGCCCTTTGGTTTTCAACCCGTATTTCGATTGAGGGGTCAGCGTTTTTTTTGGCGTATTCGATATTGTCCAGGGTCTGCAACGCGTTCTGGTACTTCCCCATTTGATAGTAAGCCTCCGAAACGTCAATCTGTCGCTCCGCTTTATCTCTTGCACCAGGCTTTAGATCCAAAACCTCTGTATAAATTTTAAGAGCTTCCTCATGATTTCCCAACTTTAGGTAGGCGTCTCCCATTCCCTTCATCGCAAGTTGATATTCCCGCAATTGGCTATGATTGGGTTTAAGTTTCCCGTATGCCGTGGTGTAATTTTCCAAGGCAAGTTTCCATTCCTGGATTTGCATGTTGATGTCACCAAGCAGCAGATAACATTTCGCTTCTTCGAATACGTCTCTGTTAGTGATGCTGTTGGCGAGCGCTTCTTCCACCTTGAACAGCGCAAGTTTGGGATCAACTTTTCTTAATTCGGTTGCCTCATCCAGCAAGTCGCCATCCATGTCGTCTTTCACTTTACTGTCCGAACTGTATTTTTTCCGATTTGATGACTCTTTTGTTCGGTTCTGCGCACTTGAAAGAATGGCCACTGCCATCAGCGAAACCAGGAAGAGTGTCCTTATCGTGTTTTCAAAATTCATCCCGGCACCAATTTAGCACATTTAAAATAAGCGATTTCGGCCACTTTTTGCCTGAAATGCACAGTTCGCGAAACGAAAACCGGGTGTCACTCATTGAGATGTCTTTTCCACCAAGTGTCAATGCTTTGTTTAATTTCTTTTCCAAACTTTTATCGTATAGAGCATTAGCGGCCATTCAGTGAAAGACGGACCGCCTTTTTGAAATTCACCTTAAAAACCAATGGTCATGAAAATGCGATTCTTGTTTTTGCTTTTTGTTGCCGCATCCGCAACGGCGCAATATTCCAGGACGAACCTGAGAACCGAGGCGGTATCAAACATCTACCGGTTTGAGAAGCTTCAGCTTTATCCCATCAGGGCAAGCCAGGCTTTTCTTGACCAGCACAGAACGGTCAGCAATTACACCTCCTTGCAGGAAGGGCTTCAAACCAACAGGATCGCGGTGACCGAAGTTAGCGGTGGCGATGTAAACAAACTTTTTGTTGAAAATACATCGTCGGACACGGTGATGATACTGGCCGGTGAGGTTATCCAGGGAGGAAAGCAGGATCGTATGCTTGCCCAGGACGTTATTCTTCCGCCAGGCAGCGGCAAAATGGATGTGGCGGTTTTTTGCGTGGAGCAGGGCAGGTGGAATGCGGGCAAAGGAGATATGTCTTTTAAACAATATTATAACATTTCGACCAGCGAGGTGCGAAAAGCGGCAACTATTAAAAAAGACCAGCGCGAAGTTTGGAAAAAAGTAGCCGAAACCACGGAAAAGAACAACGCAAAATCTTCGAGTGGAACGTTAACCGAGCTGCGAAACTCAAGCAGTTATTCCGATGAGCTGAAAAAATATCTTGCTCACTATTCGTCGCTGTTGGCACCGGAGCCCGACGTAATCGGAGTCATTGCCGTAACCGGAGACGTTATTCTTGGATGTGACATGTTTGCCACGCACGACATTTTCAAAAAGCATTACCCAAACCTCCTGAACTCATACGCTTCCGAGGCGATCACATCGGGCAAGCCAGCAACAGTGCCGTTTGATAAGGTGGAATCATACCTCGATGCTATTATCAAAGATGAATCGCGCCAGGAAGAGGAAGTTGAGAAAAAGGGAACGATCCTGAAACAGGGAAAAAAGAAGATCCACATTTCTACCTTTTAGTTCTCATAAACATGCGTTTGTTTTTAAGAAAGAGGCCGGTAAAAAGCCTCTTTTTGCTTTTGTAAATTCTGTTTTCCTTTTGTTCTTTGCAGCCAATCGTAAAAAAATGACCGTTAAAGAACTGATCAAGCTCCGGCTTTTTTCGCAACAGGGGGCTTCGCCTATGTTTTCAAATCCTTCGGAGGTCGTTGAATGGATGGGCGCGGTTCAGGCGCAGGATTATTTTGGATCGCTATGGGCAGTTGGCCTTCGCTGCAAGAATGTCTGTGAATCGGATATCGAGCAGACCATCGCTGCAAAAAAGATTATCCGTTCGTGGCCCATGCGCGGCACTTTGCATTTCGTTGCTCATCAGACATTGCGTTGGATGCTAAAATATCTTACGCCGCGTGTAGTTACCCGGGTTGCTTCGGTTTACAAACAGGCTGAGCTCGACGGCAAAGTTTTTAAGAAGAGTGCGAAGCTGTTAACGAAAGCGCTGCAGTCTCAAAAGCAACTTACGCGCGGTGCATTATATGAGATCCTGGAAAAAGGTGGTATTGCAACGGGAAATTATCGCGGCCTGCATATTCTTGGATACCTCGCACAAGAGGGATTGATATGCCTCGCAACACGCCTGGGCAAGCAGCCATCCTTTGCGTTGCTCGATGAGTGGGTCGAACCCGCGCCCATGATCGGAAAAGAAGAGGCGTTTTCGAAATTGTGTGCTATTTATTTCCGCAGCCATGGCCCGGCACTGACAGAGGATTTTATGTGGTGGTCTGGATTGACAAAAAAGGAAGCTGAAATCGCGATTGAGGAGAACAAATCTTCCCTGTCGGAAGCAAGAATTGCCAACAGAACTTTTTATTTTAGAGAAGGCGAACAACAGGCAGGAAAAATACCGCAAGTGATCTTAATTCCCGCATTTGATGAATATACCGTGGGATACAGTGACAGGACTGCGGTTGGTGACCCGGCGACATTGAAAAAATCCGGTTTCGGTCTCAGTCCTTCGCTGGTTATCAAAGGGGAAATTGCCGGCACATGGAAGCGCATACTTTCGAAGAACCACGTTACCGTTGAAATCAGGCCATTCGGCAAAATTTCTTCCGCTGAAAAAGAGGTCATTGCTTCACAGGTAAAACGTTACGGAAAATTTATCGGTACCGAATCAGTCATGAAGATAAAATGAGATTGCAATCGTTCCACGCTCAATCAATTTCAGCGGAAGATTTCGGGAAAGCTTGAAACCAGATATTTGTGTTGGTGTGGATTGAGGAACATAAAAGATCCCAAATTCCCGCCGATCGAAGTTTGAAAAAATTGCCCTTCGATATTATTTTCTATCAAGGCCTGTCGGATGAGCTCTATGAACTTTGGATCCATCGATTCGACATCAGTGTCCAGAACTTCAGAATATTTTTTACCATTTAATTCAAAGGAGAATTGGATCACACCATTTTTGAGTGATCCTCTACGCCGAAAACCAGCTGTTGTCTTCGATGGCCGAAACTTGCCTTTTGAGATCTTGCTGAACTCCCAGCAGTGCTGCTCGTACGATTTCGCGTCTGTTGTTGCCCAACCCGGCATGTAAACAACCGAATCAAATGACAAGAGAATATCAAATATTGAGAAAACCATTTCCGTCTGGATTTTTGCCAGGATGCGCGATTTTCGCTCATTGGACAGGTGAGAAAAAAGTCCGATGCTATCGAATTTGTTTACCAACCGTTGGATATTCATTCTGCTAAACGTGTTGTCGTGATCTTCAAAAGAAATTCCGGGATCACCTCGAGGCCAAAGTTCCCTTTGTTCTGACGTTAAAAGAACAAACCCGATCCTATTGGGCTTCCGCCCTTTATGATAATCATCGGTGACAAGATATAAGCGGAATCGTGAAGATTGATCTAAAAGCCATTTGTTGACAATTCTATAGAATTGCCCGTCGGTTAAGGCGTGAATTAACGCCCCCTCATGATTCTCACGCCCGCTTTCGTTTGTCTGATAAGTAGTTATCTCATAATCTATACCATCGATTGTCACCGAGATGCCGCTCTTATACATCCACTCACCGTTTTCGAAAGCTGAGTCCGTCTTTATTTTCAGATTGCTGCTATTGAAATCTGGGACTATTTTTTGTATTTCCTTTAAGGAATTTAACGGAAACGCGAAAGGCCTTTCGTGGTCAACTTCAACAACCAACGCCTGTTCGCAATACGAAACAATTTCAACTGGACTCTTCAGGTCGAATTCAGCGCTCGAACTCAGTAGAGTCTTCTTGTTTTCAGACGTAAGCAGACCATTTTTCTCAAGCGAATCGAAAAAAGCAAGTTGTTGAGTCAGCCGGAGAGGATATGTATAATAAAAAACTGTCTGCTCGGCGGCAACCTTCAAAACGTCCGATTCCGAGGAAATCACTGAGTCTTTTATCGCGAGTTCCAAGTCATTCAACACCGTTTCATCAATCAGTCCTATCTCAAAAAGATCACGTGCGGTCCTCGATCTTGTTTTTCCCCTAACGCTCCTTGACTCATGTATATAACTGCCTTTTGTACCGCCTGAAATGGACCAGATGGGCGGATAGATCGTCCAGCCTGTGTCTATTTCAGCATCTTCTGCTGGAATTGCGGCTTCGATCATTAGGTATTTTTTGCGACGTTTTTTTTCACTTCTCATATCGCGGTCGGCATTTTTTTTATACCATTCCTCATATCCCTCCGGATCGTCTTCATATTTTTTCAATGCTTTGTTTCTACGTGCGTTCTCTTTGTTGGGGTTTGTGTTGCTGTTAAAACCGCCCCTCACCAATTCCTCCCGCAGGAAAGCTTCATAACAGAAAGCGAGGATTGATGCATATCCGCTTTTTTTCCCGGGTTGCTGTATGTCCTGAAATACAACGTTGAAACCCTGCTCTTCGATAAACAGACTGCGATCGTCGATGCGCTTTAAAAGTTCTTTTGTGCCGCTATCACTTAGGATTTTTTTGACGTGCAGTTTTTTGGCAATTGCATGTCCTTCATCCGTCGAAATCATTTGGCAACAAACATCTGACCAAATCAAACAGGATAGAATCAGTACAAAAGAACCCCTAGGCATTTCTGTTTTTTTGGTAAAGCTAAAATCTGTAAAAAATGGAAACCAAACTAGCGAATACTATCAAGAGTAACTAAATGAGTTTGGGATTGCAGGGTCAGATATAGTGCCATGCTTTCAGTTGGCATGGTGCATATCGTTTCCCGTGCTATCGGTGACGATACACAACAAGATTTTTAAATCCACCAGCGACTGGCAACCGGGAACCATCTCGACTCAATTGCAAGCCGCCGGCTAACTCAAAACTGAAAGCCGTTAAAAAAAACAAACCCACGAAGGAGTTTGTTTTTTCTCAGAAGGTTCTAACGCCTATCTTAAGGTTCGATCACGATCCTGCTTCCCTTTACCCAACATTTATATTCGTCTGTGTAATACAGGTATGCGTTGCTTGCCACTCCTGTAAAGCTGCCTGCAACATCGGCCTTCAGGTCCAGGTTGATCGTCTTCACTTCACGCGGTTTCAACTGACGGTAGTAGAGCGCCAGGCGGTCTCCGATTATTTCGTAGAAATCAAAGACTTTTTTATCCTGTAATTCTTTCAATTGCCAGGGTTGCACGCTTAGACCCGCAGGAATACCAACAAGCGCCATCGTCATTGGTTGTCCTCGGCCTGAGAGATTCTCAATGACGGTTTTTAAGCGCACAGTTTCGTTTAACTTCATCCTTTCCTTGCTCAGACTGGTTTGGATCTTTACGCTGCACGCTTCGTTGCTCACCGGCGTTTTTGTATTCCAGCTAACGTTCATCGAATACGGCATCGCCTCCGTAGTGTTTGCGAACAGTATCGAAAGTGAATTTCTTCCTTCTTTAAGAGTTTTCGTGAAATTGCTTAAGAGGATCGGTTCCCGCATACCACCCGTATAGGAACGTGTATCCGTAACGTTATTGTTCAGGGCGATTGTGATATCGCCCGGTTGCCGCGATGCCTTCACGCGTTTCGCGTACTCGGTCAATGCCTTTAGCGAAAGGATCGTTGCCTGCGTGGATCCGAACATTCCGTAAGACCGCGTTGAAACAAGAGCCTGGACGACCTGATGTACCAGCGGAAGATTCTTGTCTCCGCCCTTTAACATGGCGATCGCCCACAGGGCAAGAGTCTCATTCGTGAGGGAAATGCCCTGGCTCCACACGACTGAATGATCCGAATGGAGATTCCGGATGCCGTCTTTCGCGACTTGTTTTTGAAAAAGATCAATCAAGATATTGTAATCCTCTCCCTTTCCAAGGTTGAACGCAGTATTTGCCAACAATCCAAGCCTGTACATATCCCTGGATTTCCAGGCTTCGGCATAACTGTTCTTATACTCTTTTTCAATGGCCGTAAATCCGGTTTCCGATAGAGCATAGGTAATGTATGCATTGGTGACATCGCCGGAAGGTTTTGAAAAATCGTCAAGGCCGTAAAGCTGTAATTTAAATGTTCCGTCACCGTTTCTGCGGCTTAAGAGCCAGTCGCGGGTGCGGTCGATCATTTTCGTATCGACGCCTGCATACACTTTTTTCATTTCGTGGAATTCGATCAGGCCGTAAGCCGTGAGTCCCTCGTGTGCAGGCGGAGATCCAAACCATTCGAAGCCACCACCGTTTATTTCGTAGGCGATGAGTTTTTCGTACCCTCTTTTGATATAATTCATGGCCTGTTTTTCAACCTGAGGCCGGACCTGTCCACTCTCCTTCAAAAACTGCAATGCAAGGATATTTGGAAATGTGCTCGACGACACCTGTTCAAAACATCCGTGTGGTTCGCGCAGGATGGATTCGGCTCCTGTGAAAAGATCACCAAGTATATCGGAATAGGCAGTCATCTCCCCTTTCACCGATCCCTTTTCAACATCTTTCATCACAAAGGCAAAATTCTTCTCTTTGTCGTTTCCTGAAACGCTCATCTTCATGGGAAATCCAATCGGATGGATCTCAACAGTATGCCGGATAACATCCGCGTAGTCTTTGCTGTTCACGTGAATGGCAAGTGTATGGGTTCCTGCAACTCCCGACGGAACGATGCGAACGTATGACGTTTGCGTTTGTCCGGGTGGGACTTCCAAAGTATAAGATGTTTCACTCAAAGCGATCAGCCCAGCGGGGAGCTCCGCTTTCACCTCTCCACGAATGATTGCTTTCGTGTTATTTTTAATCATTACCGGAAGGCTCAGCGTATCTTCAAATCCGAGGTATGCCGGAATTTTCGTGTCTACTGCAAACGGGAGTTGTGTCGAATAGGTATGTTCTGCGCGACCAACAAGTCCTGTGGCGCCAATTCCTTCCGCTGTGATGCGAAACGCAGTTGTTAAATCGTTGTTCGAAAATGTAAATGAAGCTTCCCCTTTCGGATCTGTAATAACGGAGTGGTTCCAGTAAACCGTTGTGTTAAAATCTTTACGTTCGCCGGAGGCAGATCCGAAACCTGGTTGCCTGAAAAATTCCCTGGTCGCCGAGAACGTTCTTGGAGAAATGAGCAGGCTGTTATATTTAGCTTTTCTGTTTTTATACTGGAAATCCTGGAAGTTGATTTTTGATTTTGTCGTGATTGAAATGACGCCGTTGACTGCTGCGCTTCCAAACAGTGCAGAGGCTTCCGGCCCGTGCATAACTTCAATGCTGCTGATGTCCTCCGGGTCGATCATGCCGATGCCTGCAAAATTCCGGTCAAGCGAGCCGGTGATGGGCTGGCCATCGACAATATAAAGCGGCTCATTCCCGATGGCGATGGAACTGATACCGCGGACCTTGATCAGCGCCGGATCCGAAGGGTTGGCATTTTGTTGCTGGATCTCCAGGCCAGGGACGCGTCCCTGTAGCATTTTTTCGACGCCTCCGTACGCGAAGGCGCTTCCGATCTCTTCATCCCGTATCACGGCAACAGAGGCCGATAATTTTGACCGTTCCTCATGGCCAAACCCCACGGTAACCACTTCTGAAAGCTGGGTAACGTCTTCGTTCAATGTCAGGTCCATTGCAGCGCCTGCCATTGCCACGACGCGCTCACGCTCATTGACAACTGGCGGGGTGATTTCTTCAGGAGCCACGGTCGCAATCGTTTTATCGCGGTAAAAAGGGTCAACGCTTGCCGCCAACTCGCCTGGCTCCGTGTCAGGTTTGGTCTGAAGCTCTATCTTGTTCGGGGCTTTTGTCAGCAGCATCATAGGGATGGTGGTGTCGATATTTTTGAAAACAAACTGACCATCTTTTGTCGTTTTTAACTTCGCAATTCTTCGCCGGTTCCCGATTTCCAGCAACACGATTTCCGCCTGCCGATTTTCGTTTTCGTCACTGAGTATCAACCCCGAGATTGTGCTGTTGTTCTCGGGAAGAAAGACGATGGCTTTGTCGTTGGCCATAACCTCCTTCCAGGTAAATCGCCGCCATCCATGGGTGAGCAATAAGTAATCGAGGGCCTGGTCGGCTTTGGGCTCGTTGTCATCAAAATAAAACGATGGCTCTTCAATTTTCCCTTTGACTTCCGATGAAAGCATCAGGCATGACAGGATGTTGTCCTGCTTGTCATCGGCAAATGAGATCAATTGGTCGTCCGCAATGGAAACGCTTAATTTTGCAGAAAGAGGTTTCCCGGCCGCATCCGTTGTTTTTATTTTCACATGCACTTTTTCCCTCGGCTCGTAAACGGTCTTGTCAGTTTCGATAGAGACTTTGAGGTTTTGATCCTTATTGAGGTAGATCAATCGCTCGCTTTCCTCCAGGCCCTCCGTATTGAACAATGTAAAGACGGCAATCCCGGATGGAAAGCCTTTCACCGGAATGTCAACTGAATTTTTCCCTCTTGACACTTTAAGCTCCTCCGCGTAGTAAATAATTCCATGCGATTGTCCGACCAGAAACACCTGGCCGTTTTCCGGTGCATGAATGCTGCACGAGATCTTTTGTTTTTCGTGCGACATGGACAGGGTAAATCCATTGCGGACAGGGCGGGGCAATTGAATTTGTCTGGCGGATCCTATGGGTCTTTCAATTACAGCATGATATTGCTTTCCATGATGAGGCACGAATGCGAATGCGCCCATACCCATATGATAGCTCTGAAAGTCAATCACACGGGCGCCGGTTTCGTCCGCGATGAATCCGGATACGTCGGCAGCTTTTCCAAATTCGTTTATCGCCTTAAAAGCTACGATGGATTCCACACCGCTGACAAGATCGCCCCCTTCCGGAAAGAACTGGATTGCGATCCGGTTTAGAACGATGGGAATTGATCTGGATATGGATTCCTGTTGCCCGGCCGTGGAAATGATCGCCTGGAGCAATCCATCGCTGGTGGAGAGCGTGTCTGGCAATCTGAATTTTAATGCGAGTTTTCCTTCGGCATCGGTCAGTGCCTGAAAGGAGAGAAAGTGATTTCCCCCGAGGTTTACTTTCGCTTCCACCACGGCGCTGGCGATGGGCTCATTTTTCAGATTTTTTACGGTTAGATTTGCAGCGACCTCATCGGCAGCACCATAAGCCTCCTTTTCAAACTCGAGTTTCAGCAGCAAACGCGGCGTGATCACCTTTTGCACCTGGATCTCTTTTTTGAAAAACGATTCTTCGCCTGCGTTTCTCATCCATTGTGTGAATGCGCTTACGGTGTAGATCCCGCCTGGCGCCCCTTCGCTCAGATGAAAATCGCCGCGGGCGGAACCTTCCTTCACCGGTAATTCGAGGGTCGAAATATTGTTACCCTTGGGATCTTTGAACTGTATATACACAACATCGCTGATTTGGGTTGGTGTATGGCGGCTGCCATTAACAACAAACGCGTTGAACCAGATGTCTTCACCTGGTTTATAAAAAGGCTTGTCAAAATGTACATACACTTTTTCATCCGGATGCCTCGTGGCAAATGAGTTAAACTGGCTTTTCAATTGATCCAGTATTGGTTCGTTGAATTCCTGAAACCCGGCCAGGATGAGCCCAACGGCGGATAATACAAGGGGAAATTTATTCGTTTTCATAATTCAGATTTTTAAGATGATTTGAGCACTATAGCTGCGTGTAGCCGGGATGTTGAAAAGATCCAGGCCTGTGGCGTTGGCGTAATCGAACAGTGACGACGACGGGTCAACTCCCGAATATGGCGTCGAAACGAAAAGGTTTCGCCCGGCAAGGGATACTTTTAATTCTTTGATCGAGCGCGAAACCCTGAAGGTGTAAGACAGGGCCAGTTCGTTTAACCGGATCCAGGAAGCATCTTCGATATATTTTTCTCCCACCCCGGTTTCTCCATACCGCATCCAGTAATTTTCTTCCACCGGTTTCGATGGATCGTAGAGGGAAACTGCCAACGTATTCCGCTGCCCATTCACATTCACTCCTTCAAAGAGGTATCCGGTCATGCTTCTTTGACGCGCTGTTTCGGAAGACCGGCCTGTGTAATCGAGCATGGCACGAGTTCCGTTCCACATGTCGCCGCCTTCTTTGATGTCAAAAAGAAATGCCACGTGGATGCGTTTCCATTCGAATGAATTCTCAAAGCCTGCGGTCCAGTCAGGGATGGAATTGCCGATCATTTTCAGTTCATTGTCAGCAATCGGAAATCCTTCGCTGTCGATCACTAGCTGGCCCGCCTCGTTTCGAACGAAGGTGGTTCCATAGATCGCGCCGACGGGTTTGTTTTCTGCCAGCGCCATTGTGGTTGTTTTGAATCCGGCTACGGGTAAGAATTTCTCGCCGCCGTAAATATGATCGACCACACTGTTATACCCGTGCCACTTGACTTTGGTCATCCATCGCAAGGCGCGGAAATTCCTGGCATAGGATGAAGAAACAGTCAAACCGTAATTTTTTACACGCGCCGCGTTTTCAAGCTGAAAGTTCCCTTGTTGCGACACGGGCATGATAAACCGGTCTGTCATGTTATTGAAATAAGCCAGTTCGATGTCCAGGCCCCTGAGCGCGCTGAGCTTGATACCGGTTTCGAATTTTCGCTCGGTCTCAGGCAACAACCCTTGCGGCAAAAATATTTCTGAAGATTCGGAATATCTCTTGAAATCTCCGGGCAGGTAGGATGTCGACAAATAATTCCAGGTCGGGTATATCAGCGGTGCTTCCCGGATGGTACGTGCGAGGGATCCGTAAATTTTCAATCGGTAAATTTGTTGACTGTTAAGGAGCTCAGCGAGGTCGGCGCTGACACTGACCGACGGAAAAATGTTGGTATATACTTTCCGGGACAGCGTTGATGAGTAATAGTTGCGGCTGGTCACGCGAGCGTTAAACCATTGACGGCTTAAGAGCACGTTGAACAACAACTCATGCGCGTCCCGGTGAACTTCCTTACCGATCAGCAATGCTGAATCCGAGTTTCGGATCTGCCCCCACGAATCGGGAGTGAATCCAACCGCGTCTGTACGCTGTAAAGCTCTCGCCTGGTGCGTATAGTGATAGGAAACATGCGTTTTGATCTCAGTGCCGCCGTAGCTGTACGTCTGAAATGAAGGTGTGATGGACGAGGTGAAAATTGTTTGCCTTTCTTTTCGTTCAGTCATGCGTCCCTTGGGAAATGGGGTGAGGCCGGGTGAAATTCCGAAAACAACATCACTCCATTGACGGTCGATATTTGCGTTTGCCACTATTGAAAAATCATGGTCGGGGCGGAAACGGATCGTGGCCGCCGCGAATATTCGGCGGGAGTTTTCTTCATCCGGAAGGTTGTGCACCAACGCAAAAGGGTTATCTGCAACAGCAGGCGCGTAAGATCGCATGCTCCCATCCGGCAGCGCATAGGTATCACGCGAACTCAAAGCGTTTTTTTTATTCAAACCATTACTGTTGTCGAAAGTAGCTGGCGTTTGCAATACCGAAGCAAAAATATTCGACAGGTTTGAGCCGCGGCTCAGGAGATTTCCGTCGGCGCGGTTGTAAAGCGTGATGATGTTTGCATCGATGCCTTCCGCAGGTTTAAGAGATTTCAATTGGAAGGAAAAATTGTGCTTTTCAAATTCCGAAAAGGGAATAACGCTTTTTTTGAAGTTTCTCGCTGCACCAACAACCATGGTGGCGTTTCTTAGAACCGGTACTGAAAAAATAAGATCTGTTTCGTTCGATAACCCTGTACTAAAATATGTAAGCGGATTATACGGCAAGGCCGGCTTCAGCGCAGTTTGTGATGCGGTTGTTATTTTTCCGTTTTTATCATAGGCATAATCGGATCCGTCAAAGGATAACGTGCGTATGAGCGGACCCCAGCTATAAGGCTCTCCTGTCTCCGGTCCGAGCCAGGTTAATTGTCCTCCGGCGCTTCTGCCTTGAGAAAACATGTTTTGTAATCCAGGTAATTGCGTTACTCTTTCCGCTGTCAGCGATGATGTTAGCTGCAGGTGAAATCCTGTTCGCACAGGGGCGTAGGTGGTTTTTACAAAATATGCATCCGGCGAATGGAAATTTCCGCTGTGAAAAATTGTTCGCAGTCTTCCCGTCCTGCGGATTTTTTGCACTCCCCACGAATCGACATGGGCATTCGGGTAGTAGACCGAAGTCTTATCGGTCATTACAAACACGCCGGGAGAATTTTTCACCGAATCCGAAAAGATTGAAACCGCCCACGACGGCACGGTTCTCATCTTTATTTCCCTCGTATTGGTTTTCTTGTTGACCGGATTCTCCGGCCGAGGTTGTTTCAAGGGCTTCAGATTATCCTCTGTTACTTCCGCTTCCGTCGTTTGCATTCCGATGAAAGAGAACACCAGGACCGAACCAATAGGTGCCGAGATCGAGTAATATCCTTCCGCATCAGTCGAAGTTCCCACAGCGGTACCTTTGACTACGACATTGACACCGGGCAACCCAGAGCCATCGTTACCTGTGAGTCTGCCGGAGACAATTCTTTCGTTGACCTGGGCGTGAACTAAGAGGGAGAGGAATAATAGGAATGTTGTAAAGATTATTCGCATAGGCATTGAGTTTCAATACCAGATGCACGTATGCAGAATATTCCATAAGCAATAAGAAGGGCTGGGTCACCCTAAGCGGGGGATGGTGGGGTTTTATATCCGTAGAAGGACTTATATTTTTGGCGATCGATGTTTATGAAATGTGTTGTAGTTTACGATCGGGGTCCGGCCGGCGCCAAAGTTTCCAAAATACCCAGGACAAGACGAGGGCGAGCAGAGCCGAATAAAGCTGAAAATGCAATCGCCAATTATTGCTGCTTTCGGAAAAATTTTGTTCTCCACCGCCGTGTGCCCATGCAATGAACGCGTCCGCCATTGGCATCAATCCAAACAGAAATTGTTTTTTGCCCCCGATGGTTATCGGTAACGCAAACGCCTCTATTCCTTGATGCAGTTCGGTTGCCTTGTCGTTTTCGCCGTAGGTTTTCATTGCGCGAATACCTACAATCGTTGCCGCGCCCCCCATGCCGAAAATGACAGGTCCTGAGTCAATATCTCCCGCGCCAGTTATTCCGATAGGATATTCCCGGATCCCCGGCAAGCCGAAGCGATAATCCAAAAAGCGTTTTTTATACAAAACGAATTGTTTAGCCGCGAACTCCTGGTCAATATCCGTAAGGAAATTGAGCATCAGCCCCATCGAAGATCCCCGCGCACTTTGAATTACCGGGCCGGAGGTTTCTGCGGAATGCGGGATCATTCCGAGGGAATCCAGATTTTTCTGTACTCCCTCGAGCCATTCGCGAATTACAGTTGTGTATGCTGGTGTAAAGATCCTGTCGTGGGTTGCAAGAGCGGCAACACAAAGAACGACATCCGCAGGCCAGGCGTGGCCGGGATAAGTTTCCGGATAAGTATTTAGTTGCAGTGCGCTGGCAATATCCTTGCACTGTTGTTTGAAGTAGATGGTTTCAGCCGGGCTTCGCAGATCCGGTAATTCCAAAGCGAGTTTCTTCCCAAGCAAATAGGCTGTCCATCCGGCGTAAAACGACCCATAAGAAGGGCTAAGAGATTTGATGAACAGATCTTTGGAACTTTCGGTTGTTACATTGTTAACCGCTTTTTGAATTTCGAGGTGTGCGGCTTTGAATAGGTTCGACTGCGGATCGAGTTTTTCCGCGAACTGGCTCCAGCTTAAGCCGTATAAACAATTAAAAAAAAGAGAGCCCTCTGGAAATAACCTTTGCATTCTCGAATCAGCGCCGTTTTTCAAAGCCTCCTGAAGGCCACGCAATTCGGAAAGGAGTTGCTGGTTCACCTGTTGGCCTTCGATCATTTTGACCTGCGGTGTATGATACAGTTTTACATTGAGGTAAACGATCATCACGAGAAGGATCATGAAAATGGCAGCAATCAGTCTTTTCATTGGTCAGGACATTGGAACAACTGTCGAAGTTCTTTCCGATAATCGACAAAATTCGACTGATATAAAACAGGGGAATATGGAATCTGCCAAGCTCAGGCCAACCCGACCAATCCTGGATCCGAGATCCCCTCGTAAATCGTAGTTGTAAAACACCTCCCTTCGCTTCGGATACTCCTGGTGACACCGTGTCATTGGTATTGAGAACCCACCGCAATCGCGTGAATACGAATTCGAATTTTTACAACCGGTATGTTGATATTCCTGCCGACATTGCATCTTCGCATCGAAATTTGTGAGCATGGATCTTAAGAATAAGCAAAGGATTGCCTTAAGCGGTTTCTTTTTTCTTTCCGGAACGTGTTTTGCAACCTGGACTTCAAGGATTCCAACCATTAAATCAACTTTTGGCTTCAACGACGCTGAGCTCGGTACTATCCTGCTGTTCATGCCGATCAGCTCGCTCATCGGACTGCCGGTCTCCGGTTTTTTGGTTTCCCGTTATGAAAGCCGGAAACCGTTGACAGCTGGTTTCTTTATGGCCGTGGTTTCTCTTTTAGGTATCGGCCTGTCAAATACACCATTTGCGCTGATCGCCTCCCTTTGCGGATTTGCGTTCAGTACACGGATCTTTAACATTGCGGTCAACACGCAGGCGATTACACTTCAAAAGCAGTTTGACCGGAAGATCAATGGATCATTTCACGGATTGTGGAGCACCGGTGGAATTGCTGGCGTTGGTTTTTCTACCCTGATGGTCGCCATGAAGGTAGATATGGCCATTCATCTCACGATCGTTGCCGGGATCGCACTTGCTGCCATGGCGATCGCATCGCAGTTTCTTTTACGAAACGACACTGCAACAACAGGCAACAGATTCGTCTTTGGCAAACCAGATCCGTATATCGTATACCTGGGACTGCTGGTATTTTTTGCCGCGATTTGTGAAGGAGGGATGTTCGACTGGAGTGGAATTTATTTTCGCGAGATTGTCAACGCAGATATTTTCACCTGGGGATTTCTGACTTTTATGATCTGCATGGCCGCATCAAGGTTTGCGTCAGACCGTGTCGTAGAAAAGATCGGAATGCCGAAAACGTATATTGCCAGCGCCGCGCTGATTTTTGTTGGAATTATTCTTGCAACATCGTTCCCATTCTTCTGGTCATCGCTGATCGGATTTTGCCTTGTGGGAATTGGCACGGCTTCGATCATTCCGATGACATTTGCGCTGGCAGGCGCATCGAAAAAGTATTCTCCGGGGCTGGCGATTTCTATCATTGCAACCTACAGCATTGTAGGAATGCTCGTCGGCCCTCCGATGATCGGTTATATTTCGCACGCCTTAAACCTGCGCGTTGCTTTTGTGGCCTTTGCCATTTCAGGATTGATGCTGATCCCCATCTCACAACTTTTCTTCAGGCACCAGCGCTCCAACCCGTAGTTGGATTCTTCCATTCGATCGTAAAAATGCTGCCTTCACCGGGAGCAGACTGAACCCGGATTGTTCCGTGATGAAGCGTCATGATCTTTCGCGACAGACTTAACCCAATGCCGGTGCCGTGATTTTTCGTTGTAAAAAAAGGTATGAAAATCCTTGACAGCGTATCTGCATCCATGCCGGGGCCGTTGTCTGAAACCGAAATGCTCATCGTTTGCCCGTCAGGTTGTTTTGCGAAAATTCCGATCACACCGTTTCCATCATGGGGCACTGCTTCCATCGCGTTTTTGATGATGTTGATCAGCACCTGCTCGATCAAACCGGCGTCAGCGTAAACGTGAAGCTTTGGATTAAACAGGGTGAGCGTAACATGTATGGAGTTTTTTTCGAAAGCCGGCCCGAGCAAGTCGATAACAGCTTTTAAAAGCTCGGCCACGTCAATCGGTTCGGGCCGCAGCTCAGGGTTTTTTGAAAACTCTCTGAACGAGCCAATGAAGCGCAGCAATCCGGTCGTCCGGTGTGCGATTGTATCAACACTCGTATGGATATCCTGCAGACTTTCTCCGTCAAGGCTCTCAAGATTCTTGGGACTGCCGTCCGGATTCTTGATCAGGGAACGAATAGCATCGGTCAGCGAGGCGATCGGTGTGACACTGTTCATGATCTCGTGGGTGAGTTCTTTCGTCAGCGATTCCCATGCTTCAACTTCCTTGGTCTCAAGCTCCCTGCTGATATTTTGAAGGAGAATGATCCGGACCGGTTTCTCGCTGATGATAATTTCTTTTACATGCACTGATAACTGCACAGCCTGTTCATCGATGAAAGCTGTGACAGTTTGTTTTTCAGACCTGCGGTCTTTTGAAACGGCATCAAAAATATTTTGATCAATTGCGGCAAGGTCGCTCAATGAGTTCAATGCAGGCACGTTTAGCAATTTTTTCGCACCCGGGTTCATCATCAGCAGTTGATCCTGTTCGTCAAAACTGAGAATGCCAACATTAATATTTTCATTCAACGCATTCAGGTATTGGTAGTGAAGCTCCTTTTCCAGACTGACTTTGGCAAATTCCCGGATCACCTCGTTCAAAGCCTTGCTCACTTCGATCTGCTGACTCGTGCCTGTCTTGCTGAACTGGTCTGTAAATGCGCCCTGACGAAGGGAAAGCAACATGCGCGTGAGTTGTTTTCCGGACCTGTTCATGTAATTGATCAATTCCGCAGTTGCCAGTGCAAGCAATATCGCTAGTACCAGAGGCGCAAAGAGCATCTCCCGGGAGAAAAATACCATCGCAAAAAGGATCGACAAGGCAAGAATCAGGCAGACACGAATAATGATGTTCAGGGCGAGATTCTTCACGTTATGATTTAACTGGGTTATTTATTTATTTGTCGATCCCGTATTTGGTCATCTTGCGATATAGGGTCGTTCTACCCACGCCAAGCTCTTTTGCTACTTTACTCATGTTGCCTTTGAACTTCTGGATTGCGAATAAAATTGCACGCCTTTCCATTTCGTCGAGCTTCAAATCGTCCTTTTTCTCCAACTGGGCTTTTTTAGTGGCAAAAAGAAAATCATTCTTTTGCAGTTTTGATTCCTCGCTCATGATCACGGCGCGTTCCACGGCGTGCTGCAGCTCTCTCACATTACCCGGCCAGGAATACTGCTGCAGATAATGTACAGCCTCGCCAGCAATCGATTTGACTTCTTTGCGATATTTGCGGCTGTAAACAGCAATAAAATGTTTTACCAGCAACTGGATATCTTCGGGACGTGAACGCAGTGGAGGAATGACGATCTCTACGGTGTTGATCCGGTAAAGGAGATCTTCCCTGAAATTGCCCGCGGATACGGCGTCCTGGATATTGATATTTGTGGCACATATCAACCTGATGTCGATCCCCACGGGCACGTTGCTGCCTAGCGGCACAACCTCCCGATTTTGCAGAACCGACAGTAATTTCGATTGTAGCGGCAGTGATAGGTTGCTGATCTCATCAAGAAACAAGGTTCCGTTGTTTGCCAGCTCAAAACGACCGATCCGATCTTCACGTGCATCCGTAAATGCGCCTTTCCGGTGGCCAAAAAGCTCCGATTCGAACACACCGGTTGAAAGCGCACCGAGGTCAATTTTTATGAATGGCTGACCACTGCGCTGCGATTTGGCATGTACATATCTCGCCATCATTTCTTTTCCTGTCCCGTTTTCACCGAGCAGCAAAATGTTAGCGTCGGTTTTAGCGACTTTTTCGATTGTGGTGAAAACTTCCCGCATGGCTGGTGATGAACCAACGAGCTCCGTCTCAGGAGCGTTGTGAAGTCGCGCGAAATGCTCTTGTTTTTGCTTCAGCATTCCGACCTCTCTTCGTGTTAGTGCATGCTGGTATGCCGCGATTACAGTCGCTTCGAGTTTTTCATTTTCCCACGGCTTTACGATAAAATCAGCCGCTCCATGCTTCATCGCTTCAACGGCTATTTTGATATCCCCATAAGCAGTGATCATGATCACCTGCTGATCGGGATTGTTTTTCCGGATCTCCTGTAACCAATAAAGCCCTTCGTTCCCGCTGGTACTGCCGGCTTTGAAGTTCATGTCCAGTAAAATGACATCAAAGTTTTTTTGCTGAAGGAGACTTTTGAGTCTTTCCGGATTATTTTCCGTTAGAACGGTTTCAAATCTCTGACGTATGACGACCCTTGCGGCCGTGACAATGTCTGGATCATCGTCCACAATCAGTATTGTCGCCGGAAATTTTGCCATAAACGAAATTATGTGTTTCATAATAAAACACAATGAATGATTTCAAGGCTGGTTCAGAAAATTTCTGACAGGAATGAACTTTTTAGGGAGGCAACGGGAAGAAATGTTAAGATCACCGAGGTCGGAGTAAAGAAAATAATGAGGTTTTTCAGTGCCAGCGACAGTGTATTCTCGCAATAAAAACTTTTCTTTGCGATTGAATCTTTTGCGCAGTTTCGTGTTAGGTATAATGAGTGAAACAAATTTTTTCAAGAATGATAAACCCTTTGTAGTCCTTTATTTTTTAACATTTCCGACGTTTATTTTAAGTTTAACTTTTTAACCTCGCAGAATAATCAATGAAGTATTTAACCCTCTCTTTCCTGTTGCTGAGTTTGTCAACAATTGGTGGCGGCTTGCTGACGAAGGCGGCTGTGCGCAATCCCGAATTCACCACCGCTGCTGAGGCCTCATTTTCAAAAGGCAGAATGACAGCAGTGATGTACGAAGATTCAATTCAGAGCCTGTATACTGCGATCGGACTGGAAAACTATAACCTTTCTTTCGAGGTGTTTCGCTACGGGATGATCGGATACCATTCGCTTGAACAACAGGGCAGGCTCAATGAAAAGGGCATCCTGTCGATCATCGATTTCACCAAGCCAAGTACCCAAAAAAGATTTTTTACAATCGATCTGAAAAATCAAAAGGTGCTGTATCATACGTATGTGAGTCACGGAAGAAACACAGGTGAAAATTTTGCCACATCGTTTTCCAACCGTCCTCATTCAAACCAGAGCAGCCTTGGTTTTTACATCACCGGGGAGACTTATGTTGGCAGCAAAGGATTCAGCATGAAGCTCGATGGTATGGACATTGGTTACAACGATAATATCAGAAACCGTGCGGTGGTGATGCATGAAGCAGAGTATGTCAGCGAAAAATGGATCCAGAAGTACGGCAGGTTGGGTCGCAGCCAGGGCTGTCCGGCCTTGTCAAAGGAAATGAATCGAAAGGTGATTAACACCATCAAGGAAAAGAGTTTGATCTTTGCATATTATAACGACAACAAGTTCCTTAAATCTTCGGCCAACCTGGATCTTGAGAAAGTATTAAATGGAACAAACGCCCTACTGGCGATCGCTTCGAAATAAAATCTTTACAGGTTCAAAAAAAAATTACCGCGATGACCTCGCGGTAATTTTTTTTGCAATGATTGTGTCATTTCAGACTTGCCTTGACCTCGTTGGTAACGATTGTCGCAAGGGTTTTGCCGTCGGGCATTTCACGCGACGCATAAACAAGATTTACCTTCTGGCCCTTCGCCTCGGCAATAATGTCCTTAACCTTGCATGTCATGGGCGGGAAGGTTCCTTTGGCGGCATCCGGAAAATTCCATGTTTTCAGGACATTGTCACTGCTGCCTTTCAGGGAGAGCATTCTTCCACTGCCCACCACCCCACAATGACTGTATCGCACGTTTAAAATCTCGTTGGCTGAAGCATCCGTCAGGGAAATTGTTTTTATAGCTTTGTCACGGTGCACGAATTGTTCGATCAGGACTTTGTCTCCCAGTGAAATTTCGAAAGAATCACCACCGGCATCTTTGGTGAACGAGAACATGAATGTGCAGATCACTGCGATCAATACGATGTTCATCGCTCCGATTTTTTTATTAAACTGTTGCATAACGAAAAGGTTTATGTGATACATTGTAGCTTGGGGTTTTCCCCCTTGTACAAAAAAACGCGATTTCCAGGGATTTGAATAACCGGTAGGATGAACAGCCGCCTTTTCTTGACGAACTGCAACCTTTTTGACAATTGCACGGGCGGCAATAAGCGACTAGCTGAAATTTCATTGAATAAATGCCGATTAGAGTGTGGCAATTGCCTCGGCAGTTTGCTGATGCATTTGCTGGAGCTGTCGTTTGTCGTGTCCATAAATATCCTCGCGGAAATTAACCTGGTCATTTCCGTCGATCCACACAGTTTTATATTCGAGGAACACCGGGTATTGTTTTTTCAGCAGCACCTTGGTTGGCGTACTCGACTTCATTGCCTTTTCAATTGCAGGCAGGTTCCATGCGGATTCTTCCTGTAGCAAATACACGGCTAAACGCGCCGGTTCGGATAACCGGATACATCCGTGGCTTAATGCCCTGTAGGTTTTTGAAAACAGAGAGTGATCGGGCGTGTCATGCAAATAAATGTTCAACGCATTGGGCATTACAAATTTTGCCAGGCCCAGCGCATTGTCATAACCCGGCTTTTGAACGACACGGAACTCATGCACATTGAAATCGGTATCCCAACGCTGTTTGGCCGGGTCTATCTGGACGCCATTCCGGTAGAACAGGTAGCTCCTTTTTTCTGAATAGTAAGATGAATCTTTTTTCAATCTTGGAAAGATCTCCTGCTTCATAATACTTGGAGGAATTGTCCATGTCGGGCTCAGGACGAGAAATTCCAATGTATCGTGAAAGACCGGAGTCTTCGTGTGAATGGCGCCTACAATCACATCCATTTCCAGGGTTTGTCCCTGCCGCTCGAATATCCTCAGTTTATATTCCGGAATATTAACGGAAATGTGGTGTTCACCTTTCTTGCTTGAAGACCAACGCAGCCTCTCCATATTTAATGCAATAAGGTCTGCCTTCTCCTTAAATGACCGGTTTAAATTCTTCAGCGTATTGCCACCGATAATACCATCCGGGAATAACCCGTGCAATCTTTGAAATCCCTTTATTGCAACAACCAATGTCTCATCATAAAGGAGAGAGTCCTCCAGAAGCTGCGTTGCCCTGGATTCGTCGATAACGTCTGTCATCAACGAAAGTTTTTTTCTGATCGCAGGGATCTCTGTCCGCCGTTCGCCAGGTTGGATTTTTTCGTTTACACGAATCGCTTTCAAATTACCGTACGACCTTTCCAGCGAACGGTAATGCGACAGTGCTTTTTGCAGTCTCTTATATTGATCATCTACCGGAAGTAACGTCTCAAATGCCGTTGCCATCTCACGGGCGTCGTTGCATTCCCTCAGAACGATCACATCCTGGAGCGTATCCTTCACTGCCACGCGGATCCACGTATTCTTCTCGGAAGCAGCGGGTTTGATTTTTCCAAAATGAAGGTGTGAAGTGAAAAGAAAAAATGTTTGAGTTATTTCAACATCCAGATCCATGATAAGCTGCGGGTCAACCGCTTTGCCGGCATAAAGGAGTTTCACTTTTTGCTCCAGTTCCTCAACACGATAATGCGCCGGTTCCAATCCGTGAGCGGTGGAATTTTTCAGTTGATCCACGAAGGCATTGAACAATCCCGCTGGCTTTTCGGATTCAAGCCATTTGGTCATAAGAGCATTCGTTTCATAAAATCTTTTCACCTTTTCGACAATTGCGGAGTCTGACGATGGGACTTCGAGACGATCAACTAACCGGAGTGTTGCAGTGTCGATTTTTACGAAGCGTTCGGAGGTCGCGGGCGCGGCCATTTGTTCCGGTTTTTCACCTGTTTCGGTATTTTTTGTCAGATTTCTCTGGCAGGAAGCAAAAAGGGCGGATATTACTAATACGAAGACCGCGCGGTTATTGAAGATGCGGGTGGAGGCGGCAAATGTTTTCATTTTTCGGTGTTTTTGTTCTCCCGACAAACCTACCGAGGGCCAAAACTGGAAACTGGCAGATTTGATAACTGTATGGATCCATTTGATAACTGTAGTGGTTTAGCCAATAACTGCATGGTTTTGGCTAACAACTGCAGTTGCGGAGCGGGGCATCCGACCCCATATTTCGGGGTTTTGAGGGTAATCGAATGGTCGGAAAAATCCGTTAGGCATGGCTGATTTTACTGCGTGTGCAGCCATTCCTGGAACCTCGACGGCAGATCAAGGAGTACTTATTTTAGGTTGATAATCTCTACCAGGAAATTGGCTTCTCTCCACAAAGACACAAAGACTTGAAGATTCACGAAACGCTTTGTGGTACTTGGGGCCTTGGTGACTTTGTGGCAAAAGGGTGAGGTGCTTTGTAACGAAATTTGGATTCGGGAGACCCTGCCTCCTTATGGATCTGATTACTGCGAAAAACATTTTGCATCGATGTGGCAGAAAGCACAACAGTGGCAAAGACTGTTTCCGCGCGGCTGGTGTAGTCCCTCGTTCTTTTTTTCCGAACTACCTTAAAATCCGTAAATTTATCTTCAGTACGCTAAGAAACCCTGATCCAAGATTTACAGTTGATGCGTAATAGCTTTTGTTTCATCGCGTTCTTAATGTAGAGCCTGCTCGCGGCATCAAAAAAACAGCAAACCCCATTTATATGGAAGTGTTGATCCTCCTCATACTCATTGTTCTCCTTTTCGTCGTCCTGTCTGCGAAAAATAACCTGGCCGACCGCTTAAGTTCCCTTGAACGAACGATCGAAGAACTGAAAGATCGAATTGCCAAAACTACCGTTGAGCCTCCGATTTCTCCCCGTCAGGAAGGGAGGCATGAGGAGCAGGAGAAACAAGTTCTTACGCAGCGACCCAAGCCAGTTGAACCTGTAAAGCAGCCCGAATTAGCAAGACCGGAGAGGCCTGTTGTTATTGAGCCGGTGATTCCTCCGGTGATTTCGAGAACGCCTGTGGTTCAGGAAACGCCAAAGGACCCTGAAAATGTTCTCTCATCGGTCGGGAATCGTCGCGGGGGTTTTTTTGAGAAGAATGCAGATCTGGAAAAGTTCATTGGAGAAAACCTCGCAAACAAAATCGGCATTGCAATTCTTGTGCTCGGAATCGGATACTTTGTCAAGCTTGCGATCGACCGTGAATGGATCACTGAAAATGGCCGTGTGTTTATTGGTATACTTTGCGGTGGGGTATTATTGGCAATCGCGCATCGGCTGAGAAAGTCTTTTGCTGCCTTCAGTTCAGTCCTTGTCGGGGGAGGTATTGCGGTTCTGTATTTTACCATTGCGATCGCTTTTCATGAATACCACATTTTTACCTCTGCGACGGCCTTTATCCTGATGGTGTTGATTACATCTTTCTCGGTAATACTTTCGCTTGGCTATAACCGCGTTGAACTGGCAGTTCTGGCTATTCTCGGTGGATTTGGTTCTCCCTTTATGGTAAGTACCGGAGAAGGTAATTATATTGTTCTGTTCACGTACATCCTCATTCTGAATGGAGGAATGCTGGTCCTCGCCTATCATAAGAAATGGAAGATCGTCAACATTATTTGCTACGTATTTACCATCCTGATATTTGGAACATGGCTTACCACGAAGTTTGATGCGCAAAATACCAGTATGATCCGCAATTCGTTGATCTTCGCGACATTGTTTTACTTCATATTCTTCGCCAAAAACATCATCAACAATATCAGACAACGGGTCGCATTCACCGCCACGGAATTTGTCATGTTGCTCAGTAACACATTCCTTTATTTTTCGGCGGGTCTCATGATTTTAAACAATGAAACCGGCAATGATTTCAAGGGATTGTTTACCAGCGCACTTGGAATATTCAATTTCATATTCGCCTATACGCTCTATAAGAAAATGAATGTCGACCGGAACCTCGTGTTTATGCTGATTGGACTGGTGCTTACTTTTATTAGCCTCACAGCGCCAATTCAGCTCGAAGGGAATTATATCACCCTCTTCTGGTCCGCAGAAGCGGTATTGCTGTTGTGGCTTGGCCAAAAATCCGGTATTCAACTGATAAAAATTGCTTCCATCATTGTCGTTGCGCTGATGGTGATCAGCCTCATGATCGATTGGAAACAAATTTATTTTGACGTTTCTACGCCTTTGACCATCGTGCTAAACAAAGGATATATCACGAGCCTCGTTTCAATTGCATCGCTTTTCCTAACGGCGAGGTTGCTGAAAAAAGAACAAAATCTTCCTTTGGTGAACGTTGTGAATTACAGCATTGCGATCACGTTCGGTACGCTGCTTATCGTTTACATTTCGAATTTACTCGAGCTTCGGCACCAGCTAATGAGCTATGTTGACTCTTTTTCCGAGCAAGAGATTATCATCGGGTCCTATAATATTTTCTTTCTCATGGCATTGCTGATGGTAGAGAGGTCAATTAAGATTTCCGACGATATAAAAAACGTTTCCCCATTGCTAGGCATCATTGCGATGATGGCTTATCTCCTGTATTATCATCAGATCATCATCGATTCCCGTAACGAATTTATTGAAGGTACAGCAACGCCTTCTGGGTTTATATTCCATTACCTGCTCATTGGATTGCTGATCACAGCAGTGGCCCTTAGTTTAAGGAAACTGAATGTCTTCACTTCTTTTGCAGAATCGACGGCAAATGCACACTGGTGGATCTATACATTTTTCTTTGTATTCCTGGCCAGCGCAGAGCTTGACCACACAGTTGTTTTGCTGGCAAGTTCGGAAACCCTCACGGTGGAATATCTCCTGGCCCAAAATCATAAGATCGGCTATCCTATATTATGGGGAGTCACATCATTTATTTTGATCGCGATCGGCTTGAGAAGAAAGATCAAGTCGCTACGCATAATTTCACTTGCGTTGCTGAGCATTACACTGTTGAAACTTTTTATCGTCGATCTGAGAGGAATTTCAGATGCTGGCAAGATTGCCGCATTTACTTCGCTGGGCATCCTTTTGCTCATCGTGTCATTCATGTATCAGCGAATTAAAAAATTGTTGATGGCGGATAGCACTGAAACGGAAACCGAAAAAACAGCATGAGAAAAACAGCGGGACTTTTTCTGATTTTCATTTCCGTTTCGGCTGGTTATTGCCAGGAATTCAAGGCTCAGGCCTCCCTTGACGAAGTCACAGCTGACGGATTTTTTAGAATTGAGCTAACGCCGGCAATGACGTGTTTGCTTGCCGAAAATTTTGGCAATGTCAGGATCTATGACGACAACGATCAGGAACTGCCCTATCTTTTTGAATCGGAAGCCAGGATTGAAACGATTCAGCAATTTCGTGAATATCAGATCGTCAGTAAAAATCACGAAAAAGATAGTTTCACAAATCTGATCTTGCGCAACCCCGAAAAAACCAGAATCAGCAATATATCTGTGTTGATAAAAAATGCCGAGGTTTCCAAAACAGCAAACTTATCGGGAAGTGACGACGGCAAAAAGTGGTACGTGTTGAACGCGGAATTTATCCTCAGCAACATCAGTGATACACACGAAACTGCCGAGATCAAGATCGTCGATTTTCCTCTCAGCAATTATGAGTTTTATGCGATCCGTATAAATGACAAAAAAGATCGACCGTTGAATATCCTGAAGGCTGGCTACTACGAGACCGTCACCGGAAAAGGAAATTATCATGCAGTTCCGGTCGCGCATTTCAGTCAATCCGACAGCACACGGGAAAAGCGGTCCTATATCAGGCTTCGTTTTGATTCGGCGCAATGGCTGGACAAGTTAACATGGCAAATTTCAGGGGGCCCATACTATTTGAGAGAAGGTTCTTTGCATGAGGTGCTGACGCGCACCAACAAAAAGGGAAAAACCGAAAAGTATCTGCAATTTTTACAATCCATCAACATCAATTCCGCCGGTTCTGCCGAGACAGACCTTCCTACGATCAAGACCCGTGAGCTTGTGCTTGTGATTGAAAACCAGGACAACCCGGCCCTTGTCTTTAAGTCCATGCAGGCCTATCAATTAAAACGGTATCTCGTCGCCTGGTTCAAAAAGGATTCGCGATACAAATTGATGATCGGGGATGCTTCCCTGGAGGAGCCGGTTTACGACCTGCCGTTTTTCAGGAACAACATTCCTTCAGAACTATCTGTATTAAATACGGGCGCACTGCTCCCGATACCCGCGGACGAGCAACCGGCAGAGACGACCTTTTTTAATAATCGAATGATCATCTGGACCGCAATTGTGATCGTTATCAGCCTGCTTGGCGTCATGTCGGTTAGACTGGTCAGGGAAACAAGCGCGGTGGAAAAGTCAGATTAGCCCGCTGGACCTTTGTTTTCAGGGTCAAAATTTGGGAGTTCACTCCAAAAACCTCAGGCGGATTTTTAGCAGTTATTGGCTAAACCGCTACAGTTATCAAACAGATCCATACAGTTATCAAATCTGCAAGCATCATAGGCTACCCTGCGGGTACATTACCGCATTCTTAAAACAAGGCTTATGAACGCGTTACACTTATCTAAGAAATGGTTTTTGTTAACAATTTCTTTTATCACCGAACGAAAATGGTTCAAGCAAGCGGTAAGACTATTATGGATCTGGTTTTTTGTCCTGGTCATTGGCCTACCTCTTTACGTCTATCTGGTGATTGAAAATCCATACAATTTATTCGGGCCGATGCCAACCCTTCGTGATATAGAGAATCCTGAAAATGATCTCTCTTCCGAAGTCTTTTCAGCGGATGGCGTTTCGCTTGGACGGTATATTCGTTACCACCGAAGCCAGATAAATTATGACGACCTGCCAGATGTTCTTGTCCGGACACTTATCGTATCCGAGGACCACCGTTTTTATGAGCACTCCGGAATGGATTTTTGGTCATACCTGAGAGTATTGTGGGGCATGGTCACATTCGAAAGTCAGGGCGGTGGCAGCACACTGACCCAGCAAACGGCCAAGAATTTATTCCGGACCCGTGAAGAAGAGCTGGAGGGGGGGATTGCCAGGTTAGGAACTCCGTTTGATTTGATGGTGAGCAAGACCAAGGAGTTGATTATTGCTGTAAGGCTCGAAGAAAAGTTTACGAAAGAAGAGATTATCGCCTTGTATTTGAACACCGTTCCTTTTAACTACAACGCATACGGCATCAAGGTTGCCGCGGAAACTTATTTCAATAAACCCCTTCATGACCTGAATATCCAGGAAAGCGCGTTGCTCGTCGGGATGCTGCAGGGGACTCACCGTTTCAACCCGGTGGATTTTCCGGAAAGCGCGAAAGCCAAACGCAACGAGGTGCTTAACAAGTTGTATCGGCACAAGTACATCAAAACAAAACATCAGCTTGATTCGCTGCAGGCTCTTCCCATTCAACTGAAATTTACTATCCGGAGTCACAACAATGGTCCGGCGACTTATTTTCGAAACGTGTTGCAGAACCAGTTAAACGAATGGTGCAAGGAACATGGTTACGACTTACTTGAATCCGGTTTGAAAATCCATACCACCATCGATAGCCGCCTTCAGCGAATGGCCGAAGAAGCGATGGTCGAACACATGCGTAAGCTGCAAGGTGATTTTGACCATGAATGGGGCCAAAGAAATCCGTGGCTGGACGCCAACCATCGGGAAATAAAAGACTTTCTTCAGACCAGAATCAAACGTACGGAGGCTTATAGAATTCTTTCCGAAAAGCATGGCTCCGATTCTGACTCGCTTGAAATTCTTCTGAACCGAAAACGACCGATGCGCATCTTCACGTGGAATGGCGAAAAAGATACGCTTTTCAGCTCTTATGATTCGCTGCGATATTACAACAGGTTTCTTCACACCGGTTTGCTTGCAATGAATCCCGAAACCGGGGAGGTGAAAGCGTGGGTCGGCGGAATCAACCACAAATATTTCAAGTTCGATCATGTCCACCAAAGCAAGAGACAGCCCGGGTCCACGTTCAAAGCTTTTGTCTATGGTAAAGCGATGGAGGACGGGTATTCACCGTGCCACGTGTTGTATGACAACTCGCCGATGATTGACATCGGGGGATCCATCTATCACCCGACAAATTCCAACGGGACATACGGTGATGGCAAACCCTATACATTACGACAAGGATTGGCAAAATCCCTGAACTCCGTTACCATGCAGCTCATGGAGCAGCTGAAGCCGGCCAATGTCGCCGCTTTTGCGAAAAAAGTCGGAATTCATTCCGAGCTCAAGCCGGTTTATTCGCTAGGCCTGGGAACAAGTGATGTATCTCTCGATGAGCTTGTGGCGGCTTACTGCGGCTTTGTGAATAGGGGAATTTATACAAGACCTTTTTTCATTACCCGGATTGAGGACAAATATGGTAACGTCCTTGAAACCTTTGTTCCGGAGACCAGGCAGGTTATGAGTGAAGAAACTGCCGACAAGATGTTGTACATGCTCAAAGGCGGCGTAGATGAGGAAGGCGGAACCTCCCGGCTGCTCAGTCGACAAGTTCTCGCGGACAATGACGTAGCGGGAAAAACCGGAACAACGGATGATGCTTCCGACGGATGGTATGTTGGTATGACCCGCAATCTTGTCACGGGTATTTGGGTCGGAGGTAATGAACGGGCGATACATTTTCCTTCATGGACATTTGGTTCCGGATCGCGTTCAGCGTTACCGTTGTGGGACAAGTTCATGCAGAAGGTTTATGCAGATCGTGCTTGCGGATATACAAAGGAAAAATTCCGTGTTTCAAACAGCGCTTTTGATTTTAGTATCGACTGCACACCGGATTCACTGGAGCATATTGATTTGGATCATATCGACGTGATGAATCCGGATCTCTGATCCGACCAAGATAAATTTCCGGGAAGAACTGACGCTTCGCTACTGCTCTACAAATTCCTCGAGCTTGGTAACCTCTCCAAAAAGCAGCAGGCTGTCTCCCTTTCGCAAGATGGTGTCGGGGGTAAGAACTCCGGCGACTTCTTTAACTTTGTGTACAGTTCCAATTATCGTTTTTTCCTCGACCAGCCGAAGAAGTGTTACCGGCTGCACAGGATATTTGAGAAAGTCAATTTCCTTCAACCGGCGATCGACATAACGCCCGGGCACCTCAACCTCAATAAGCTGATACTTATCGGTGATCTTGAACGATTCGATCACGCCTTTGAGATCAAGCCTATAGGCAAGCCTTTCGGCGGAATCGGATTCCGGGTAAACGAACTCGCGAACGTCCATAGCTTCCAGGACAGTTTGCTGAAGCGGAGAGATCACGCGGCATATCAGCCTTTTTACGCCCAGTTGTTTCATCAGCGCCGTCACCATAATATTTGCTCCTTCGTTTTCGCCGATGGTGTTGATGACAACGTCCACGTCGCCCAGCGGCAAAGACCGCACTGCCTCTGGCGTCACGGCATTCATCGCGATGGTATGGGTCAGGTGGTTTTTGAATTTTTCCACCAGGTCCATTTTGATGTCGACTCCGATCACCTCATGGCCCAGGGCCACAAGCTTCCCGGAAAGTGACGCGCCATAATTTCCTAAACCGAATACGATAAATTTCATCTGACCTGAGTTTAACTACAATAATACTTCTTCAGTGGGATACCGGTAATACATTTCTTTGGCTGGCGTGATGAAGGCGAATAACAAGGTTAATGTGCCCACCCTGCCAATCAGCATGACAATCGATAAAACCAATTTACTGAACGCCGACAAATCGGGCGTAATCCCCAACGTCAATCCCACTGTGCTGAAGGCAGAAAAAGCTTCAAAAGCAATCTTGAGAAGGCCTTTATCACTGTCGTTCATGGAAATCAAAAGGACCGTGGCCCCCAGGACCAGCAGTGATAAAAGGATAATGGCGAAAGCCCGATTGACCGAACCTTCGCTGACCTGTGTATGGAACGCTTCGGTGCGGTCTTTTCGAAGGATCACGGTTTTCATGTTCAAGAACGCGACTGCCGCAACAGTTGTTTTAATACCTCCTCCCGTAGACCCCGGCGAGGCGCCGATCCACATCAGCAAGAGATAGATCATGACGGTAGGCAGGGTTAGCGCGGAGAGATCAACCGTGTTAAAACCAGCGGTGCGCGGAGTAACCGAGCCAAAAAGACTGGTAACAATCTTGCCGGTGGTTGTAGGATGTTGTTTTAATGATCCGTCGATCTCGAATACGAGATAGGCGATGAATCCGATCACCAGCAAGATCACGGTAGTGAAGAGCGCCAGGCGCGAACTCGTATTGATGATATGCTCGTGACGTTTCTTATTCGGGATATTTAAGATTATGTAGATCCCGTTCATGGCACGTTTGCGAATCGAGGTAAATACATTGAATACGATCGGAAACCCTATACCTCCCAGAACGATCAACATTGCGATCACCAGCTGAAAAGGATAATTAAAACGTATCGGGCTTTCATACAAATTGTTAGTCATCGTAGAAAACCCGGCATTGCAAAACGCTGAAACCGAGTGGAAGATCGAAAAGAAAAAACGATCTGACGCGGATCCGGGAAAGTTATCATCCAACGTTGCATAAAGTAACAGCGCCCCGGCTAACTCAAACGACAAGGTGACGATGATCACGTTCCTTACCAGACCGATTACGTTTCCCATGCGGTTGCTGCTGAGCATATCCTTGAGTGCGAGTTGATTGGAGATTGAGACAGATCCCATCGATATATAAGCGAGTAACCCGGCAAAAGTCATGATGCCCAGGCCGCCCGCCTGGATCAGCAAAAGGATAATCAGCTTTCCAAACGTTGTAAATGCCGTGGCCGTATCGACGACGGTCAGTCCCGTAACGCAAATGGCGCTTGCCGATGTAAACCATGCATCAATCGGTGAAATTTGTTTCGTAGTTGCATTTGGAAGCATCAACAAGAAGGCGCCTGCCATGATCATCAGGAAAAAACTTCCAGTGAACAGGAGTGATGGATTTACGCTTTTGCGGTAGATGCCGCGTAATGCAGTTGAAGTTTCAACAACAAACAAAAAGGCTGATCCGCTATAAAGGACAATTTTTAAAACGAGAAAATCACCACCGGCTTCAGACGAGGCGAGAAAAAGGATCTTCCCAATGGCGAATTGAAGGAAGAAGGCCAAAACGATCATTGAAAAATTAAATAACCGCGGCCGCCAGCCTTTTATATCTTCAAAGGCGACTGTAAACCGCAGGAAAAGCACAATCGACAACATGTAATAGCACCAGCGCCAGAATTGATAAAACCAGACTTTGGGGCTATAGAAGTCATTATAACCAACGTCGTAGATCAGGCATCCAAACGAGATCAGTGTTAAAAACGGTATGGCTACGTTGCAGATTAATCGGGCAACGTCTTTGAATCTGTCGATGGCTTCTTCGACGTCATGCCGTTTGATGCCTTTAAGGTATCCCTTGATGCGAAAGAACTTTTTTACGAATGACCTGCTTGTCCTGTTCATGACGGCAAAGAACCCACCGCTTATTTAAGGCTCGAAATTTACTCGACTGCTTAACTATTTGTATCATGTTTCACAAATAAATTCCATTTGAGCCACGTGGTTCTGTCTATTTACCGGGTCGATAGTCACAAATAATCAGCTGTCAGGTATATGATATTCCACCGTAGATGGCTGGAACTCATCTGCGCGTGGACCCAGCTTGAGATCTGATCATCCATAAAATCGTGCCCCTGATAGCTTTCTAAAGAAGTCGTAATTGACCCCTCAAGTTGGCGCATTCATACCATGAGGTTTTTTACGTTTGTCAGTAAGTTCGTTCTACAACAAACAAGCAAGATATGGCAATAAAAATTTTCATCAATTTACCTGTGAAAGACCTCAATCGGACCAAGGAGTTCTTTATACAGCTGGGCTTTAAATTCAATGCACAGTTTACCGATGAAAAGGCTGCGTGCATGATCATTGGTGATGATATATTCGCGATGCTGCTGACCGAACCTTTTTTTCAGACGTTTACGAAAAAACAAATTGCTGATTCTTCAAAGAGCACGGAGGTGATCCTGGCAATTTCTGCGGAAAGCCGCGACGAGGTAGATCACCTGGTAAACAAGGCTGTCAAGGCAGGAGGGAAGACGCCGAACCCAAAACAGGATCATGGATTCATGTACGGATGGGGATTTGAAGATATCGATGGTCACTTGTGGGAAGTGATTTTCATGGAGCCGAGTGCAATCAATCAGGGTGAATCAGTTCATTCGACGGTTGCATAGGAGTTTTGGACTCTGTCCGACTCCGTTATGGGTTGCCAAAGGGCGCGATAAAAAGGTGATGCAAGTGGAGGTCTTTTTAAAATCATCATGTTTCCGGTAAGTGATAATCACAGCGGAGGAATTCAAACGCCAGATGCCAAAAGACCGGCATTTGCTTCACCCGGGCGTTCGACTGGCGCTGGTGCCTCGAGAACGCTCCCCGTCCGTTGAAAATCATGGGCTCCTGCCGATGCTGCAATGATCAACGGCCTAAGCGGTTGAGTTACGTTCATGCAAAACTGATTCGATCACGAAGGTTTCTGATTCTCCGGCCGTTTTTTTCGATTCCAGCCTTTTAAAGAGCAGGGACGCGGCCATTTTCCCCATTTCAAAGGCAGGTTGTGTAATGGTTGTCAATGAAGGATATAGCAAAGAAGCGATTGCCATGCTTGAGAACCCGACAACTTTCACGGTTTCAGGAATCGCAAGCCCGAGTTCCCGGCAAACATGATATGTCAGAGTTGCAAGCTTTTCCGTTGACGCGATAATTCCATCTGGTCTGTTTCTCCTTTGTAACAATTTTGTCATCAATAAATGATTCGATCGTTCGTCACTGGAGCACCGGATGATGTTTTCATTTTTCTCGTCGAGTCCATGATCCGCCAATGCGGCCCGGTATCCATTCAACCGGTGCTGAATGATTGAAAGATTTTCGGCCATGCTGATAAAGACAACTTCCCGGCAATTTTTTTTGAGCAGCAGTGCGGTGGCTTTGTAACCGGAATCGAAATCATCCGTCACTACCTTCGCCGTGGCGATCTCTTCACATACACGGTCAAAGAACACAAGTGGAACATTCGATTTGAACAAATCATGCAGATGATTGTTGCCTGATTGCCCAGTTGACACGGAGATGAGCACCCCATCAACACGGCCGCTTCGAAAATCGCGCAGGATCGATTGCTCCTTCAATTGGTCTTCATGGGTTATGTATATGATCACGTGATAACCCTTGACCTGCGCCACTTCCTCAATCCCGTTGATGGCCGTTGCAAAGTAACTGTCTGCCACTTCAGGAACGACCACAGCGATATTGCCGGTTTTTCTTTTTTTCAGATTACTTGCGTAGGTATTGGGAACGTAATCGAGTTTTTTTACATAATCCAGTATCCTCGACTTCGTTTCGGCGCTGATCTCATAACTGTCAGCCAAAGCTTTCGAAACCGTTGAAACCGATAATTTAAGGTCTGCCGCTATTTGCTTTATGGTAATACCCATCGTTTTTGCGAAAACGGTTTCGTAAATAAAAAATCGCGGTTCCGGAACCGGATCAATAATATTTAGCAAGTTAGTAAAGTGAGAAAGCCCCCGCAGCTTTCTTTCGCTAATTTAATCAACGCGTTTATGGAAAAAATTTCGGAAAATTCCCCACTGAAGAACCTGGATGTTTGGGAAGACGATGTGCTGGCGAGATATCCGGATCCCGACTCCATTGGGAAAAAATCCACGGAAGAATTCAGAAATTATGATAATCCGGAACGGGATACCGTACGTGAATTTTACAGGTTGAACCACAGGTACCAGACACTGGATTTTGTTCTTAAAAAGGAAAAGGAATTTCTGTCTTTCAACAAGAAAGAAATGCCTGTATGGGATGCGTTCGAGTTTTTAAATCAGCTTGTTGATGACTCCGATCCCGATACCGACCTCGATCAGTTTCAGCATTTGCTGCAGACGTCGGAAGCAATCCGGCGGGATGGACACCCCGACTGGATGGTGATGGTGGGACTTGTTCATGACATGGGAAAAGTTCTTTGTCTTTTCGGAGAACCCCAATGGGCTGTCGTGGGCGATACTTTCCCTGTGGGTTGCGCCTTTTCGGATCGAATCGTTTACCCGGAATTTTTTGCCGCTAACCCGGATAGCGAAAATACTGCGTACAACACCACTTACGGCATCTATTCGCCGAACTGTGGATTGAGAAATGTCCACATGTCATGGGGTCATGATGAATACGTTTACCAGATGTTAAAGAACAATCTTCCGGAGTCCGGTTTGTATATGCTGCGCTATCATTCATTTTATTCACAGCACCGCGAAAATGCCTATGACCATTTAATGGATGATCACGACCGCGAGATGTTCAAATGGGTCAGACTTTTTAATCCATATGACCTGTATTCGAAAAACCCGACGCCTCCCGACTGGAATCAACTTAAACCGTATTACGAGGATCTGGTTGCCAAATATCTTCCGACAACGATGAAGTTCTAGTTTTATTAAATCTCCATGGGCCGGGCAAAATTCAGTAAACAGGGTTTACGCATATTAGAAAAATGAAATTAAATCCGCAGGAAATAAGCGTAGTGGTGCAGGGTATCCGGAATGGCGACAAAACAAGCCTGGAAATTTTATTCCGTCTACTTTATACCCATCTCCGGAATTACGCCAACACGCTGATCAATTCCGGGGAGGATGCTGAGGATATTGTTCAGGAGATCTTCCTGAAACTTTGGAAAAACCGCGCCGACCTGGATGAAAATAAATCCATTCAAACTTATTTATTCGTGTCGACCCGGAACAGTTGCTTCAACTGGCTCAAACATCAAAAAATTCAAAACGAGTATGCAAGGGTCATGGCGGTCGTGTACGAGGAGGGTGAGTTTTCCGGTCCCCATGAATGGATGATTGCGGAAGAGATAGAAAAGGATTTTTATTCCGTTCTTGACGACCTTCCACCTCAATGCAGAAAGATATTCGAGCTAAACCGACTGGAAGGACTGAGGTACCAGGAGATCGCTACCCGTCTGAACATTTCGATAAAGACTGTTGAGACGCAAATGTCCCGCGCACTGTTAAAAGTCAAGCTCCGGTTGAAAAGGCATATTGCCACGATTCATTTCCTGCTTTTGCTCTTACTCTATTAGGATTTCTGTTTGTCCAGGGAAAAGGTAATTTCGCGCCTGCACCTGGTACCCGTTTGGAAGTTGTTCAAGGTACATTTACCGCAGCGCCTTGCCTTGGCAGTCCAATAACGTTTCCGAATTTTTTCAAAAAGAGCTGTCAGGGGAAAAGCATGCTCAGTTGTATCTATATCCGGATACAAAGCCCAATGGATTACAATACAAACACTCCCGACGAAATCAGGGATCTTATCGGCCGGTTTCTGCAACATCAGGCGACCTCTTTGGAAATCGAAAGGTTGGAAGAATGGCTCAAAAGCGATCCCTCACACCGCGAACAGTTCAACATCATCAACCGGAGATTCCAAGCCGGTTCCAGTAAGCCCCGTTTCAAAAGCGTCGATGACGCGTGGAACACGCTTTCTGATAAACTGGAGGAGAACGAAGGCGCGAAAATAATTTCCCTGCCCGGTAGTGAACTTTTCCTGAGGATCGCAGCAAGCATCGTCATAATTGCAATCGCAGGTTTCGGCGCTCTGAAATATCTTGATCACAAGGGCTCTCCAGAACTCGCTGAAGTGGTTCAGGCTGCTCCCGGAGAAAAGAGGCATCTGACGTTGCCGGACGGCACCAACGTGTGGCTGAATGCGGGGAGTTTCCTTAAATATGGTGACGACTTCGGCGAGACCTCAAGGAACGTCGAGCTGCGCGGCGAAGCATTCTTCGATGTGACCAAGACCGGGATCGATTTTGTGGTTCAAACTAACAATTTTGTCATACAGGTAAAGGGCACACGTTTTAATGTTTCGGCATTTCAGGAACACGCTATCGAAACCACGACCCTGGAAGAGGGCCACGTCGTTTTGAAAATAAAAGGCAGCGATCAGTTCTTTGATTTGAAACCCGGCGATCAGATCCGGTTCGATCCGACCGCGAATGAAGTTACTCGTCAGATAGTGAATGCTCCAAGCTATTCGGTGTGGAAGGAAGATCCTTTGCATTTTCAAAACACGACCCTGGAAGAAATTCTCTCCGAGCTTGAAAAACGATATGCCGTAACGATCAGCATTGATTCGGTCATATCCCGGCGTGAGCACCTTTCAATCACCATCACTGACGAGTCTTTGGAAGAAGTTCTTGAACTGATCAGCTTATCATCCTCTCTGCATTACCGTATTCAAGCGGATCGCGTAGAGATCTATCACTAAAAAAATCCAATATCATAAACACCAACGAATAGCCTATGAAATTTCTTGTACCACTTGCTTGCCGGACTGCTCTCAGGATTTGCCCGGCAATGCTTTTAATCGTTTCTGTGTTTGCGATCCCATTGAATGTGGCCGCTTCGCAGAATGAAAAGAGTACTCCCTTCATCGAATTGTCGGTAACCAACACGTCGCTGAAAGACGTTTTGAGCGAGATCGAACGTCAGACCGAATATACTTTCGTGATCAACCATAACCGGTTGCTGATCCTTTCCCGCAACGTGACATTAACGCTCAGGGAAGAGAAAATCGAGACTGTTCTTGAAAAAGTCCTGGAAGGAACAAACGTGACGTACAGGATCAGAAAGAAGCAAATTACCCTGATACCGGCAAAGCCCTCACCTGTGTTGCATTCGCAATCCGGCGGAAGTTCATCGGTCACGATGCTTTCACCCGGCTATTTTTCTGAAGATCCGGAAGAAGAAGCTTTGTTTGTTGTTTCGGGAAAAATTACGGATGAGGCCGGCGTCGCCCTTCCCGGAGTAAACATTCTCGAAAAAGGAACTAATAGCGGCACCGTTAGCGATGCCGATGGCAATTACCGCATCAACGTATCTTCGGCATCTGCGGTCCTTGTCTTCAGCTTTATCGGGTACGTGACGCAGGAAGTCACGGTTGGAGAGCAAACCGTTATCAGTGTTCAAATGCTTCAGGATTCCAAAACCCTGCAGGAAGTTGTGGTTGTTGGATACGGCACGCAGGAAAAAGACGATTTGACGGGCGCCATCTCATCGGTAAAGGGTTCGGATTTTGAAAACCTCCCTGTCTCTTCTACCCAACAGGCATTGCAAGGCCGCACCGCCGGGGTAAATATTGTACGCAGCGGCGGCGAACCCGGCAATAGCGGCGCGATTCGAATCCGTGGAATTGGAACTGTGAATGATGCCAGTCCCCTGATCATCGTTGATGGTGTTCCCACTGCCGGCCCCCTCGTTGACGTAAACCCGAACGACATCGAGTCGGTGGACGTCCTGAAGGATGCTTCTGCCTCTGCGATCTATGGTACACGTGCAGCAAACGGAGTCGTCATCGTCACTACCAAGCGTGGTAAATTCGGTTCGGGTCTCCAGATGAGCTTAAACGGTTATACGGGAGTTTCGAATCGAATCAGAACGATTGAAATGCTGGACGCGTCTTCTCTTGCGATGCTCAAACGCGAGCGGTACACAAATGACGGTCTCGCGGTTGATCCGATCTGGGAAGATCCTCAATATCAAACTCAGCGTACCGACTGGCAGGATGAATTGCTCGGCCAGGGGTCTATCAACAATATTGATCTTTCGATCAGCAGCGGCGGTGAGAAATCCACATTCGCTCTTTCGGCAGGAATGTTTGACGAGCAGGGCATGATCAAGAATTCTTACTTCAAGCGGTACAGCTTCCGCATCAATTCCGATCATAAGATCACGACGAAATTCAAGGTCGGTCAGAATTTACAAATCACAAACCAGGGTACAACGTCTCCTAACACGCTGTCCGCGCAGGATGGCCTTTTGTGGAGCGCGATTCGTTTTCATCCCGGCCTGCCGGTAAAAAATCCTGATGGAACTTATAGCTCTTCGCAGATCAGCCCACAGTTTGGCGACATCAACAATCCAATCTTTACCATCGATACACAGGACAAGCGCCAATCGCGTTCCCGTCTACTGGGCAGTGTTAACGGAGATTATGAAATTGTGAAAGGTCTTCACGCACGCGCGAACCTTGCGATCGACGGCAGTTTTGGCGATTCCCGCGAGTTTAATATCCGGGTGCTCGATCAGACGCGGACAACAACGAATAATTCCCGGACGGTAGGATCTTATGTCTATTACTCATTGCTGCAGGAATATCTGCTCGAATACAAGCGGAAAGTGTCTGGCCACGATTTTGGAGTGGTGGCGGGTTTCTCACAACAAACTTTCGATTATTCCGATATGGGGGCGCAGAAAAAAGATCTTCCCAGCGAGGATCCCAGTCAGCGGTATCTCAATGCGGGTGGAAATATCACCAACGCGTGGGAAGGCCGAAGCTACGATGCATTTCAGTCTTTTTTTGGCAGAGGTACATACAGTCTCAACGACAAATATCTTGCAACGGTCACATTCCGGTCTGATGCATCTTCCAACTTCGCACCGAATAACCGGTGGGGATATTTCCCCGCGTTTTCATTGGGATGGAGGATTTCGGAAGAATCGTTTTTTGACGCATTCCCGTCTGCAATATCAAATCTAAAAGTAACAGGTGGTTATGGTGAGCTCGGTAATTCAAACATTCCCCGGCATCAGTTCCTGGGCCTGATCGGCGCAGGTTACCGGTACTCGTTCGGAGGGGAGCAAACGCTGGGCTCTGCCCAAAGTTCAATTCCAAATACGAACATTGCGTGGGAACGCGCCGTGATGACCAACATCGGTTTGGAAGCCGGCCTATTGCAGAATCAGGTGATTTTAACATTGGGATACTTTAATAAACAAACGAAAGACATGTTGCTTTCACCACCATCGCTGGGCTCTAATGGCACTGCTTCCATTCCTTTTCAAAATGTCGGTGAAATGGAAAACAAAGGTTTGGAAATTGAAGTCAGCTACCGGGGAACAACCGGAGACTTCACTTATACGGTGGGCGGCAATGCGACTTACCTGACCAATAAGGTCACGAAGCTTTACACCGGGACTTTTCTGGCATCACAACTCTACGGCCGGAGCAGCTCCGAGATATCGAGAACTTTCGAAGGGGAACCGATCGCGACTTTCTACGGATGGAGAACCAACGGCCTGTACCAGACACAGGGCGAGATCGATTCGGATGCCAATATTTCCGAAGATCCCCGCAGGGACAACGGACAGATTCAGCCCGGTGACGTGCGTTTTCTCGATCTCAACGGCGATCATTTAATCGATGACAAGGACCGCACCATCATTGGCAATCCGACGCCCAGGGTTACCTATGGATTGAACGCGAACATTGGTTACAAAGCGTTTGACGTTGCATTGTTCTTCCTCGGCGCAGCCAAGGTGGATATTTACAATGCCGACCGGATGCAGGGTATCGACCCCACTTATCCATTCAATATGTATGCGGAAACGATCAACCGGTGGAACGGCGAAGGCACGAGCAATTCAATTCCAAGAATGACAACTGCAAGGGACAACCTGAACCATCGCACATCGGATATGTTTGTGGAATCCGGCGCGTTCTTCAGGCTGAAAAATGTGTCGATCGGATATACGTTGCCGAAGGCGGTGACCGACGCTGTCAGGATTTCGAAAGCGCGCTTTTACGTGACCGCCCAAAATCTCTTTGTGATAACAAAGTATTCGGGGCTTGATCCCGAGCTCGGACTTGTCCAGGGGAACCTACAAATGAACGTTGACTACGCGCAATATCCGCAGTCGCGAACCTTCACTGTCGGCGCGAATTTATCCTTCTAAAATTTAAAGAGACCACAACTATGAAACGAACATTCAAAATTACCGGAGCATGGCTGTTCATCGCCGTCATGTTCAGTCAGTGTGATGATATCCTTGAATCGACTTCTTACGGATCAGTTACATCCCAGCAATTCTGGAGGAACGGGGACGATGTTGTTTCGGCTGTGAACGCCATCTACGAGCCGTTGCTGCAGGAGAATTATTTTGGACACTATGAACGGACCTGGGACATCCAGTCGGATGATATGTGGCGCGCGGGGGATCATGCCGAAGACCAGGCCATCGAATATTTTACTTACGATCCCAGCAATCCAAAACTTATCGATACATGGAAGTGGAGATACGAAATGATTTCGCGGGCGAACGCGGTGCTCATCAATGCGCCCGCAGTTGACATGGATGCGGATCTAAAGAACCGCAGCCTGGGCGAAGCTTACTTTCTCCGCGGCTTCAGCTACTGGAGGCATTACCTTGTTCACGGAGAAGTTCCTCTCTTCGTGGAAGAGGATGTTCTTTCCGGGAACTTCAACAAGCAGAAGGCTACGCTTGCAGAAGTAGAAGCGCAGATCGAATCCGATTTCAAGAAGGCTGCCGAATTGCTTCCCGCCTCTTACCAGTCGGATCCTGAAAACCTTGGAAGGGTATCGAAGGGAACGGCATATGGGTTCCTGACGAAGTTCTATGTATATACCGAACAATTCACCAAAGCAATTGATGCAGGGGAGAACGTCACACAAAACGCACAATATTCCCTTGCTCCAAGTTTCGCGGATAACTTCGAGATCGAATCGGAAAACAATCCGGAAATTCTTTTCTCGATGCAATACACCAGCAACTGGACAACGGATAATACGCCCCAGATCTACACGGTTCCCCGGCCATGGGGCGGATGGGATTTCCGGGAGCCCATTCAGGACCTGGTTGATGAGTTTGAACCTGGTGATCCACGTCTGGGCTACACGATATTGAAACCAGGTGATATGGTGGATCTTGGTGGAGAAGCCGGAGTCCAGGAATACACGGCTGACCTCTCTACGTCCGGGTACCATTTTCGGAAATTCGCCTCGTGGGTTGACGGCGGTTTGGACGCGGATCAGAATGCCCCTTTGCTTCGCTCTGCGGATGTTTATCTGCTGGTGTCTGAAGCCAAGATCCGGCTGGGCCAGAATGGCGATGCCGAACTGAATGCTGTCCGAACCCGAAATGGCCTTGCGGCAGTCACAAACGCTACGATGGAGGATATCATGCATGAGCGCAGGGTCGAGCTGGCCGGTGAGAACGAAAGACATCAGGACCTCCTGCGATGGGATAAGGCCGGAATTATTGATATCGTTGCTTTTTATGGGCAGGACCGCGGGCCGCTGAAACCAGCGCGGACATTCATCAGGCCGAAACATTATTATTTTCCAATTCCTCAGCGGGAAATTGACCTCAGTAACGGCGTGCTTGTGCAAAATGTGAATTATTGATTTCCTTTTTTTAGGGTGGTTTGGTATCTGCGAACCCGCCTTCAGTTTAAAACACTGAGGGACGGGCGAGCGGAGGGTTAAATTCAATGAACAGACTTTTCTTCTTTGTCGTAGCGCTGCTGTTAATGCGGTGTGAGAACGATCGCCGGGCCGAAGTTATTGGAACGTGGAAAATCGATTCCGTGTATAGCTACTATAACCGATATGGTTTTACACATTACAATCCCCCTGTAAACCCACTGTTTCATTTCCAGGCGGATGGAAAACTGAAGATGACGTTGAAAGAAGAATCCAGGTTTCAGACTTACACGCTGCCGCACCCAGATTCCCTGGTGTTTTATGGGCCCGACAGTACAGTCGTCGCAAAATATCTCATCGTTGAGCTGACAGAAAATAGACTTGTTCTCAAAGAACGCAAACAACCCTTGTTCAAAGGTGAAAATCAGGAACGATATGAGTTGAAATATTTCTCGAGGGCAAAAGGCAGTTAAAATTCCTTGCCCCTCGTGAGGGTTCGCCCGGCACCCTTGAAATCATACACCATCACTGAAATTGCATCTGGCGGTAAGTTGATAAGACGCGATGATTGTGAGAGATAGCCGTTCCCGTAATAGAACTCATGTTTCACCTTTTTTCCATTGCCCAGGGTGACAATTGCAAAAGCATCATTTGTCGCCGCGCGAAAAAAAGTGTTGTTATTTTTTACGGCGTCCAGCGCGCGGACTTTGTCGTTGTTCTGCGTGGCAAGTAACAATCGTGAACCCTCTCCGCTCAGAACGGCCAGGCCTTTTGCATCTGCATCGATGACCAGGCCACTTTCCTGCATCTTCACCGGAAAAAATTTTCCTGTGCCATTACCTCTCAATACCAGTCCGGTCATTGCGTCATAACGGCCCGTCAGCACATCCGGGGCGTAAGAGTTGCCAACCAATACCGCATCGTTGTATTCGTCACCTGTGAACTCACCTGTGACAATACCGTAAACCGGGGCGAATTGCGCTTCCAACGGAAGTGGCCGCAGCTCCCACCCACCACTCCCTTTATTTTCCAGGTAAGAGGATGAGAAGGTCTGACATCGAAGTGACCTAGTGTCTGAATCTTTTCCCAGCAGGTCTTCAACCCGGGCCTCCGCGTAAGACGCGTAACTTGGATATGTTTTTTTAAGAGAATTCACCTGCAGGAGCAGGTCTTCACGCGGGTGAGCGGGCCGATTTATGCCTTCGATAAAGTGACTTATTACCGGGTCGTTCGTTCCGTCGCCATTGAGGTCGCCGGTAAATATTGTAACCGGTTCCGCGGGTGATGCTTTATACCGCGAATTAAGACCCAGATTTCCCAGAATGTAATCCATGTCACCATCTTGATCAAAGTCGGCAGCGTTAATGCTGTTCCACCACCCCGCTGAATTTTCTACTGCGTTCTTTTGCAGGACTAATTGCCCGTCGCGGTTTTCGAAAATCATCACGGGCATCCATTCTCCAACGATTATCAGATCGATAAGATGGTCGTTGTTAAAATCGGTCCACAGTGAGGCAGTGACCATACCCGAATTCTTCAGTCCCGGGGCGACCCGTTCCGTAACATCGGTAAATTTGCCCCCATTATTTTCCAGGATGAGACTCTCTCCGGGTTCCGGGTAATGTTGAGGCTTCAGTCTCCCACCGATGAAAAGATCGAGATCCCCATCCTGATCGTAATCGCCGACAGCAACACATGATCCGCTTGATGCGATACTTGTGATCCGGTCATGGCCAGGGGAAAAGTTTCCCTTGCCATCGTTTAAATACAACCGGTCTTTATAATAAGGTGACCCAAGTGCAAACTCATTGCCTCCGCTGACGACATACAAATCCAGATCATGATCGTTGTCGGAATCAAAAAGCAGGCAGCCCATGTCCTCCTCGTACTTCGTTTTGGTTACCAATTCTTTCCGGTTGAATTTTCCGTCTTTGCGCCGGATGAAGAAAGCCCCCGATTGATTATAAGCGCCGCCGACAAAAAAGTCTTCTCTTCCATCTCCGTTGACATCACCGACCGCTATGCCGGGGCCCTCCTGTGAATTTTTATGCGGCAGCAATGGTTGGATCTTAAAATCGACGTAATGTGTTTCTTCATGCTTGAATGAGATTTCGAATTTTTCTTCTGACGGAATAAAACAAGGGGCGGATTGTTTGGGAACCTGTCTCCGGGCTTTTGTTTTTTTGGATGCCTCGATGTTCAGAACCCGGTCTGCCGCGATATGAAGAAGTTTTTCAGAAGTACCGTCGGTCCATTGGATCACGATCGAATCTGCATGTGTCGAACCGCCCAGGCCAACATGAATATCCGGGTCAACGGATGACTGAAAACCGCGGTATGGGGAATTTTCGAAATACTGCATGTTACCGTCGTGATAAACCCAGACTTTCGCGCCAAAGCAGGATTTGTTATCAGATTCGCGCAGTGAAATCCGCAGATAGTGTTTTTGGTTTTCGTTTGCGTTGTTTTTATAAACCACCGCGTGACTGTTTGTGTTGTTGACAACAAGATCAAGATCGCCGTCATTGTCGAGATCACCGTATGCCGCGCCTGTGCTGTATGACGGCACGGAAAAACCCCAGTCGGGAGTTACATCGCTAAACGTGAGGTTAGCGTTGTTTCTGAACGCAAATGGAGCGCGGTATGCGCCTTCCAGTGATTTCAAAGCTTCTCCCAGTTTTTTCATGGATGATTGTCCGTAACCCGAGCGCATGATCTCATTTGCCTTGTAGCTTGCGAAGTCGCGATTGGTAATGTCTTTGGGATAACCATTCGTGACAAACAGATCTTTCCAACCATCGTTGTCAAAATCGGCAAGCAATGCGCTCCAGCTCCAGTCGGTCGCAGCCACTCCCGCCAGCTGACCGATTTCACTGAAAAGCATTGTTGAATCATTCGGAAAACCGAGGTTGAGCTGCAATGTGTTGCGCATGAATTGCGGTGTGTATCCGTACTGGATTTCGGAGCGATAACGATCGTAATTCGTTGAGCCGAACATCAGCTTCTGCCGTTTGTTGTCAGGCGGCAGCATGTCTACAGCGATGATATCGGCAAGACCGTCGTTATTGAAATCCGCCACATCGTTACCCATTGCCGAGTAAGAGGTGTGTTTGAAATACTCCGCGGCTTTATCGGTAAATTTTCCGTTCCCGTTGTTGATATAAAGGATATCATTGGAGAGGTAATCGTTAGAAACATAAATATCGGGCCAGTCATCGTGGTTAAGATCCGTAATGGCAACGCCCAGCCCGTATCCTTCAATTGTAATGCCCGCTTCTGTTGAGACATTTGTAAAAAATCCTCCGTCATTCCGGTAAAGCCTGTCGGTGTTCTGCATTTCGCCATTGATCTTCTTGCGTCTGATGACATTGGGTCCGGTTTCATCGGTGATATTCGTCAGCAGGTATACGTCAAGATCTTCGTCCCTGTCGTAATCGAAAAAAGCAGCCTGCACGGTATGACCGGTATCATTCAATCCGTATTCGCGGGCGCGTTCTGAAAATGTCTTGTCGCCGTTGTTAATGTACAGTTCGTTTTGCCTTTTGTTGGGATCGGAAAACGGACCTGCGTAGCAGAGATAAATGTCAAGCCAGCCATCATGGTTAACGTCGACCATCGAAACACCCGTCGCCCATTTTCCTGCGGATATCAATCCGGATCCCGCGGTAATATCCTCAAACACCAGGTTGCCCTTATTGAGGTACAAACGGTTATCAACCATATTGCCTGAGAAGAGAAGATCTTTCAGGCCGTCATTGTTGATATCGCCCACACCGACACCCGCGCCGTTAAAAAAATACTCAAAGGTGAGAATGTTGAGATGTTCAGTTTCACTCAACAGGTTGTTGAACAGGATCCCGGATTCCGACGGTGGAACGATTTCGAACAATTTTTTTTCGCGCGTGTCATCGGAACACGCCGCCAGCAGAGAAACAAAAAGCATCAATGGGGATCGGAAAAACCGCCGGTGTCTCCGCAGCATCATACAGAAATCATTTAGCTACAAATACCTCAAAAGAATATTAAAATCAAACAGATTTAGATTGAATGATGTCTGTTCCCGGATGCCTGTTCCTGGTTGCTGGTTTGCTGGTTTGCTGGTTGCTGGTGGTTCGGTGTTGAATTGGAGTACGTGTTTTACCAACTGTGCGGTGTTATTTGTCATCGTCCAATCTTGCTTCAGAAAATTCTCCATCCCATCGTACGTCGTAGATCGTACGTCGTAAATCGCTACGAGAAAAGGTTGCTGGTTGCCGGGTGCCTGTTCCTGGTTGCTGGTTTGCTGGTTGCTGGTGGTTCGGTGTTGAATTGGAGTACGTGTTTTACCAACCGTGGGTGTTATTTTGAGTAAGCGATCCTTGAATCTTCCGTCAGAAACAGGCCACCCTTTCAAAGGGCCATTTCAAGTACTTCGATGATCTGCTCGCGATTGAGCTGCACGGGATTATTTTTATTCTCTGTTACGTCGGCAATTTTTGTTATGTCAGACGATTTAACGCCAGTTTCTGACAGTCGTGGAATGTGCATCATCGTTGACCATGACTCCATCAAATTCAAAAGGAAATCGACGTAATAATCCTCGGGCCTGTCGTGTGAGCCAGCGAATTCCTTACCGATAGCGGCGTATTTTCTCAGTGCAATCGAATCGCGATTACCAGACCGGAGTTGTCGAACCGTTATTTTGTTTGCCGCAGTCATCATGCAGCTGCAAATGATTCCATGGGGGATTTCAAAAAATCCGCCGATCGACGATGCAAAACCATGCACGAGTCCGAGGCCTGCATTGGCCAGGGTGATGCCGGAAAGATATGCGGCGAGTGCCATATCAGAACGCGCGTCGATGTCGTACGCATCGCTATAGGCTTTCGTGAGAGCGCCCGCCACTTTTTTTAACCCTTCATGAGCGAGGGCATCAGTGACCGGGTTGGAGGACGTTGAAAGATAGGACTCCAGTAATTGGGTAAACGCGTCCATGCCGCTCGATGCGGTGGTGGATTTCGGGCAATGGATCGCGAGCGCGGGGTCAATGATCGCAATGTCCGGAACAAAATTGTTGTGGCGCAACGACTTCTTGTAACCGTGCTCCCCCGTTTCAGACAACACGGCATTTTTTGTGGCCTCACTTCCGGTTCCAGCGGTCGTTGGTATCGCTATGAAGGGTAGTTTAACACCGGAATGTGTTTTCGTTCCAACACCTTCAAGATAATCCTTAACGGGTCCATTCAACGGCAACATGGCGGAGATGGCCTTGCCGGCATCGAGCACACTTCCTCCGCCGATGGCCACCACGACGTCAACAGGTTTGTTGCTGATTTTTCTTACCGTGTCGTCGATCATGACCGGAGACGGCTCATGACCGATCGTACTGTGCTGAAGCTCCGTTGTTGACAACAGTTCTTCCATGATTGTTATCCCAACGGGCGAGGAGATAAACGACCGCGCGCCGGTGACAAGAAGAACACGTCGCCCGAAACTTTTTATGGTGGCATGAAGCACCGAGATCCTGCCGGGTCCAAAGTGAAGAATGGGTGTGCTGGCAAAGTTGAAGCTGGTCATGACTTCACCAATTCGCCGGAAATAGCAGCTTGTGTTTAACTCCTTCGCGCGGTTTGGCCATCCAGGGCGCAACTGTGTCACGCCATTTTAGATAATGAGCTGTCTCCTTATGCGCGAATGCATCCTGTTCAGATTCGTAGGCTTCATACAAAACGAATTTTGCCGCGTCCTGGGAATCCTGCAGGATATCGAACCGCAGGTTTCCTTTTTCGCGGACGGAGTTTGCGTGATTTTCACGTGTTGCCTCGATAAAGGCTTTTATATGTTCGGCTTTCACATGAACATGAACAAAAGTGGCTATCATGGTGATTCAGAAGTTAGAATTTAATGGTTCCCGGCGGACTGATGAACCGGACAAAAATAGCATACTTTTCGAAACGGGATAAAATCGAACCGTCCCGGGGGCTTTTTTCGTCGCCAGCTGCCTTGCTGTCCTTCCAACATTCGCAAGTTTCTTTAGACATGCATTTGACCAGTTAGAGAAATCGTCGTATCAGCATTAAATTGATCAATGCAAGGCCCGAACCTGCCAGAAGTTATTGAAAAGGCGATTGCCGGAGACGGTTTGGCTTTCCGGTTACTGGTTGAAAAACACCAGGGGCTGGTGTATTCACTGTCCACCAGGTTTTTAAATAGTCGCGGTGATGCTGAAGATATTACGCAGGAAGTGTTTATCCGTCTGTGGAAACACCTTCCGTCATACAGACCAGAAGTAAAACTTTCAACGTGGCTGTACAAAATAACGACGAACCTGTGTTTGGATGTTTTGAAGTCGCGCCGCTGGAAACATGGATTGCATAGCCGTTCCGTTGATCCATACGATTCACTGGAAGAGCCGATGAGGGCCGATCAGCAACTGTTAAGCGATGAATTGAATGCGATTATTTTGAAGATGGCGGAAGGGTTAACCCCGAAGCAGAAAGCGGTTTTCGTTTTACGCGACCTTGAAGGGCTGGAAGTCGAAGAGGTGTGTGGCATTCTGTCGATGTCAGCCGGAAACGTTAAAAGCAATCTTTATTATGCGCGATTAAAGATGAACGAGGTGATCACGAAACATTACCAGGAATTGAAAGGAGGAATTTTATGAGTTGCAGGGAGTACAAAAAGCTGATTTTTCTCTTTGATGAGGCGACGGTTGCCGAACGCGAAAAAATACAAAAGCATCTGGTTACGTGCGCTTCGTGCCAACAGGTCTTTCAATCCGTCCTGGTTCAAAAGGAAATATTAAAAGGTGCGGTCCCTTCAACGCGTGCCACGGGGGTCAATCCGGTGCTCACCACAAGGGTCCTTGATGCCATTGGCGATCAGAAAAGAGAACGTGTGTCATATTTTCATCGGGTGTTGCAGATTTTTGATTATGACCAGGTTCGATATGCGTTTGCAGCGGTGTCATTATTCCTCGTCGTATTTTTTGTTGTTGAAACAAATTATGACCCCGCCGGGAGATTTGCGCTGATCCGGGAACGAAAACCTGAAATGGAAAGAACGGTGACATTAAACTCCTCGAAATTATTTCAGCGGATGAAACAAAACCTGGAATCGAAAAGGATATTCGATGACCGGTCGCTGTATGCCTGCGTACGTGCATGCCAGTCCGGACAGGGGGATGATTGTGAGGACTGCAAAACGAAATATTCAAAAAATTAATGATATGAAGACATTTAAAAATTATGTTTCCTTCTTTGGCGTGTTATGGATCGTTCTTTCATTTATGGGTTGTGAACAAAAGATCTCCATTGAATCGGCGGTTGAAGAGGATGGCGCTATCGACAGAACAATTATTTTTACTGAGGTGGATTCGGCCAAGGTTACGCAGAACATCTTCGGGATAAGGGCGGGGAATGGTTGGACCGCGGATATCGAACTTTTTGGGAGGAGGGATGATTCTGTCGCCCGCAAGGATGTAAAGTATAACATAACCTTCCGAAAGCATTTTAATTCGGTATCCGAAGCCAATGATGAGTTCAATAGTTCCGTAGATAGTTTGTTTCATATCCGGTCATCTTTCGAGAAGAAATTCCGTTGGTTTTACACCTACATATACTATTCGGATACTTATGCTTCGATCAACCGTTTCAAATACTCAGGGGAGTTTTTTACGCCGGAAGATTACGCTTTTATCAACCGGTTGCCGGCAGAAGGGCGGTCGATTTCGAAAGCGGATAGCATATACCTCGAGAATCTCACCGAAAAGGTATACGGCCAATATGTCCTCCTCGCCATGTTCGAAGAACATTTTCAGATCGTTCTCCAGGCGGCTGAAAAAAATGGCGTCGGGAAACAATGGATCGATTCTCTCCACCGACATAAGTCGAAAATGTATTCCTACATTGTCAAACATGCCGACGACGACGATGACGCTTTCAGCAAAGCTTTTATGATACACCTGATGGACACCCTCGACATCCCCTTCCCGGTCGAAAAAATTAAAAAGGATTATCAAGCGCTTTATAGGGAACTCCTTCCCCGCTGGAACTTTATGATAACTACGTCACAGGAGGCAACGTTTACCCATGCGATCAAACTCCCATGGGATATTGTCGATACCAATGCCGACTCTGTTAGTTCTTCGGCAGTTTACTGGAAACCTCCGATGATGAAATTTTCGCTTCGCGACTACACGATGTATGTGACTGCGCGAAAGTTGAATTACTGGACGGTGGTTGTGTCGTTGGTGGTGGTGATGGTGGCGATATTGGGGTTGATCCGACGGAGGAAGCCTAAAGTTTAAAGTTTAAAGTTGTTTAAAGTTTAAAGTCTAAAGTTGAAGTTTGAAGTTTGAAGTGTTTGAAGTGTTTGAAGTTTGAAGTGTTTGAAGTTTGAAGTTTTTTGAAGTTTCAAGTTGTTGGTGAAGAAGTTTTAAAGTTTTTACGTCATGAAATTCTTTCAGCGGGAAATTGCACTGCCCTCCTATCCACGGGGTTTTCATCTGGTTACGGATGCGATTGAAAAGGCGATCCCGGAGATTGGCGAGATCAGGGTTGGTCAACTGCAGGTTTTTATCAAGCATACCTCTGCGGGGTTGACAATCAATGAAAATGCGGACCCGACGGTGCGGGTTGATTTTGAAAGTCACTTCAATAAAATGGTTCCTGAAAATGCGCCGTATTATAAACACGACACTGAAGGTCCGGATGATATGCCTGCCCACATCAAATCGTCCCTATTAGGCAGCTCGGTGACGATACCAATAACCAACGGGAAACTGAATCTCGGAATATGGCAGGGTATTTATTTGTGTGAGCATCGCAACCATGGTGGCAAACGGCAGGTGGTTGTGACGGCGTTTGGTACGTAATCGATACCCGGTTATCGTAAACTTTGAGAACTTTGGAACAAACCGTCTTCCGAAAGGCGGGCCCTCAACTTTCAGTTGTCTAAAGTTTAAAGTTGTTTAAAGTCTAAAGTTTGAAGTTGTTGTGAAGTTGAAGATTTGAAAGTTGGCAAGTTGGGGCGCCGGCGCCCAATGTCGCGCTCAGGATTCAATCCGTGAAGGAAAGATGTCGGATTTCCCGGACAGCAATGACCTTAAACTTGGAACTTGGAACAACTTTAACTTTAAACTAACGGTGTCCGGTTGATTTCGAGAATTTAAAGCTTGAAGAACAATATAACTTTCCATGATTCAATCTGAAAAGCTAGTCAACCTGACACACCTGACTTCCAATTTGAAATGACTTAAACTTTTAAAGTCCCCTTCAGACCTCAAGTTTAACAATGAGACCTTCATTTGGTTCGAGGTCGATAACGTCACGGATCTCCTGATCCTCTTTTTTTAGATTGGTGTCGAGCACAACTTTTCCTTTGATTGGAAATTTTGTCGTTGAAAACTTCTCGGATTTGTTTCCGAGATTCAGCGCAATCAGGAATTGTTCTTTTTCGTGCTGCCTTTTGTAGACGACTAAGTTTCCCTCCGCGGGAACGGGGTAATAATTCCCGACGGTTAGCGCAGGATAAGCCTTGCGGATTTCCAACAGGCGTTTATAGAGTGACAACGTAGACGAAGGATCGGATAGCTGGGCTTCGACATTCCTGTTCTGATAATCTTCTGTTATTCTGATCCAGGGTTTGCCCGTTGTGAATCCGCCGTTCTGATTTTTGTTCCACGCCATCGGAGCCCTGTATTCATCGCGGTTACGCCCCGTAATTTTTCCTTGCGGGTCCTGAATCTCTTCCCTGGGAATTTTCACATTGTTCATTCCGATTTCATCGCCATTATAGATCGTTGGAGTGCCACGCACGGTGAGAAGAAGCATCGCTGCGGCTCTCACCTGGGCGTCGCCGACGCGCGTGGCCAGCCTGGGACGGTCGTGATTTCCCAAGACCCAATTGGGCCAAGCACCAGCGGGGATGGACGACTCACATTCGTCGATGGCGGCGCCAATCTTTCTTGCTTCCCATGGCAACAGGAGCCATGTAAAATTTCCCGGCAAATGCGCGCCGGTGTTGTCGCGTCCGTAATAGGCTACGGTTTGGTGGATAGACAAATACATTTCGCCGATCATGACACGTTCGGGGTATTCGTCCATCACGCTTCTCATTTGCGTGACGATTTCGATAACATCCCCATGATCGGTGGAATAAACAGGCAAGAGCTTATCATATTCCGGCTGATCGCCTGTATAGTCAGGGTTCTTTGGGTTGTCTCTCCAAAACGTGTCCTTGTAAAGATGCCACATCACATCGACGCGAAGGCCGTCGACTCCGCGGCTGAGCCAAAAGCGCATGGCATCAAAAACAGCTTTTTGTACGTCCGGATTCCTTAGGTTGAGGTCGGGTTGTTCTTTCAGGAAAGCGTGGTAGTAGTATTGCTTTCTCGTTTCATCCCACGCCCACGCACTGCCGCCAAAAACACTGAGCCAGTTATTCGGAGGGTCGCCGTGCCGATCTCCATCGCACCATAAATACCAATCCGCTTTCGGATTATTTTTTGAAGACCGGGATTCCCTGAACCATGGGTGTGCTTCGGAAGTATGGTTGGGAACGAAGTCGATTATCACCCGGATGTTTTGTTGATGGGCGGCCTGAACGATCCGGTCAAAATCCTCCATGGTCCCAAACATTGGATGAATGCTTGTGTAATCGGAAATATCGTAACCGAGATCTGCCATGGGCGATGGATAAAAAGGACAGATCCATATGGCATCAACACCCAACCACTTTAAATAATCCATCTTGCCGAGAATACCTTTCAGATCACCAATCCCATCGCCATTGCTGTCCATAAATGACCTGGGATAGATTTCGTAGATAACGCCTGTTTGCCACCAGAGATATTTTTTGGATTCCATCGGCATCGATCTTTAGCGGAAAGGACTTCTTATCATTCTTCGGGATTTAAATCCAGCTCGTTGTCCGTTCCATGGTGTCCCGGGTTCTTTGGATACTGGATTATCCCTTTGTTTTTTCTCCGTCCCTGCAGCTCCTTTTTTGATTTCGCACCGGCAGGTTTGCCGGATACGTTTTCAGCGCCGGAATTTTTCCCGGCAACCGTTGTGGTTTTGTTTTTTCGAGATTCCATTGGGTTGTGGTTTTCCAGGATCACGTCGTTAAAAATCACGCCAGCATCAACCTGGTACCGGATCGACAATCGGCTATACGCCACAGCCACAAATAATGAAAATTTGTTGAAATACGCCTTCGGCAGATCATCGGATTTTGCTGTGATGATAAACTCAAGGGAAGGGGCCTCACAGTATTCCGTCAAAAAAAGCAGACAGCTCAAAGCGGAGGTGCCGTGTGGAGTGATGATTTTTTACAATTTTCAAAACAGCCCGTCAGTCTTGGGCAGTTCTCAAACTTTAAATTTTAGACAACTTTAAACATGGGGCGGACGGTAAATACCTTCGGGCTGAATGGTGCTCTCGTTGGAAGATCCGTGGTAAAACACACAGCCAGAACAGACCGCGACCGGTTGGGTCTCATGTAGCCCCAGGCAACAAAAGCAATCATAATTGAAAGTATTGATCAACAATCAGGTTTTTCAGACCTTTTGCAGGGCACGCCAGATCCCTGCCTCCGGCAGGCAAGCCTGCCTCCGCCAGTCTCCGGCGGGCAGGCTTCGCTCGCTGCTCGCCGGCGCTCAATTCCGTGCTCAGGATTCAGAATCGTGAGGGAAAGATGTTGGATTTCCCCGGCAGCAATAATCTGAAATCATTGATCGGAATCGAAATCATTTCACCGGGCAATCCCAAATTATCATTTAGTAGGATTTCTGATTTTATCGATTTCAGAATTTGATTTACAGATTATTTCAGAGTTTGATTTTTGCATCAAATTCCAGGCTTCAGAATCGTGAGGGGGCGTGTATCAAACCCCTCATCACGTGATTGTGCTGTCAACACACAGGATAGTATGTGATGAACTGTTCAAAAGCCATTTTTAGCTTTTACCGTTTTTGCTAACTTAGTACGGCCCGAAACAGGCAACACCCAAGGCGAATAATATTCCCAAGAGATCATTCGTTTTTTCACTCAGGTTTAAAACACATGTCATGAAAGAGATCCGTCTACTGATCCTGCTATTTGCCCTTCTGCTTTCATTTCACAATTGTTCGGACGATGAACTCAAACCCGTTCCAATCGAGGACAGCGACAAAGAGTTGCCCGCGCGTTGGGCGGATATGACGTTGCGCGTAATTCGTAACCACGGACAGAATTCTCCTACTTATATCTCCCGTTCGCTTGGTTACCTGGGAGTGACGATGTATGAGTCGATCGTTCATGGGAATCCGAATTACAGAAGTCTGGTTGGCCAGCTGAATGAATTGTCAAGTTTACCGCAGCCCGAAACTGGCAAAGAATACAACTGGACGATCGCACTGAATGCCGGGCAGGCGTATATGTTAAAAAATCTTTTTCCTTCGGCGTTCGGCGCGCTGGAAGCCGTGGATTCGCTCGAGTTCGCCGTACATCAGCCAGAGCTTGTTAAAACCGGAATGGAAATTGGTGAGCGATCCAGACTTTTTGGATTGTCGATTGCGGAAGCGATATTCGAATGGTCAAAAAGCGACGGCGGCCATGGTGCTCAATTTTTTCCGTTTGACCCATCGTATTCCTTCCCGCGCGGGCCCGAATTTTGGGCGCCCCCGGGGTTCGGTCAGACCGTTTCACCATATCCCTTGCATCCGCATTGGGGGAATAACCGAACCTTTGTGTCAGCAAACGGTTATTTGCCAATACCTGATCCTGTTCCCTATTCCACCGACCCCGCGTCTGAATGTTACAAACTTTTCAAGGATGTTTACGACAAAAACAAAGTGCTCACTGAGGAAGAGAAAAGAATTGCCGCATGGTGGGCGGATGATCCGACTCAGAGTTTCTCCCCACCAGGCCACTCATACAACCTTGCAACAATCGCGATAACCTCGAAAAAAGCTGACATGTTTGTTGCCGCCGAGGCGTATGCCAAAGTCGGGATGGCGGTCGCCGACGCATTTATCAATTGCTGGAAATGCAAATACGTTTACCATTCCGGCCGGCCGAATTCTTACATTCTCGCAAACATCGATGATAAGTACGCACAATTCTGGCCCGAACCCCCGTTTCCGGCATTTACGTCAGGGCATGCAACCCAAAGCGCTGCAACGGCAATGGTATTGGTTAGCGTGTTCGGCAACAATTTTCCCCTGGTCGATAATACATATGAGGGTCGCCTTCCCGATTTCAATAATATTGAATACCGAAGCCGCACCTTCCGTAACATAGACGAGACGGCAAAAGAATGTGCCTACAGCAGATTCCTGGGTGGAATTCATACTCAACAGGACAACGACAAGGGTGCAACCCAGGGTTACACGATCGGCGAACATATCGCCTCCCTGTCATGGAAAAAGTAACCTGGGCCGCGCAATCTCTGTCAAGCGGGGTCTCCGCTTCGGGACTCCGCTTCTGACGCAGTGTCCGGGTCCCGAGGCGGAGACCCGGAAAGGACTACTGGACGTTGATCGTGAACTCGAGGTCAAGGTCTGTTTCTCCCGCCGTGGACGGTGATGACGCGGTCTTTAGGTCCGGCTGATGCTTCAACAGCACACGAAATGTTCCGGATGACGACGCCGCAGTTGCCCACGAAGTCTCGAGTCCCAACGGCAAGCCACCGTGGTCCTCGTCTGAATAGTTCACGTCATCAGCGCGGTTGTCGATATTGCCATTACCTGCAGGGTCAGTGAAAACATTGTTGGTCCATGAAAAGAAAAACATATGTTCATGACTTTCCTCCTCTATTTCCGCCGTGACATCATATTCAGGTTCGGTAGCTGCGACCAGTCCGTTGATCAGTGCGATTGAGAGGGAGTAGCTTTGATTGGCTGACAGGTTGATCGGACCGTCAACGACGATGTTCTGAACACCTTCTCCATCCGGATCGGTCGCCGTTACAATAATCGCTGTTCCTCCACCTGCCGGCGTAAATGTCAGCGTTGCCTTTGTGATCAGTTCCGGCGTCGGCTCCTTGATCGGATCATCATCATCACAAGCTGTAAGAAAGGATAATGATCCGGTTATGAATAATGCCGCCGCTAACTTCATGTTTGTATAAATAACTTTTTTAATTTTCATAATTGCTGATTTAGAAGATACATTTTAATGATAGAATAATATTTCTGCCGAGGTCGTCCGCATAGTACCGGAACCGGTTTGTGTACTCCCTGTAGGTCTGATCCAGGGTATTTTCCGATGCCAACCTGAGGTCGTATTGAACTTTTTCCGTTTTTACAGAAACGCCTGTTGCAATATCCCAAAGGAAATAACCTTCAGGCGCCCTTGTAAAGTCTGCGATGCCATCTTCATCAAAGGGATTTCTTCCTTCTTCGTTTGCCTGTTGAATTTCCCTTACAGTCACGACTCGTGGCGCCCACGTTTGCCGGCTGGTGTATTTGGCTTTCGACTCCACGTAAAAATTCCGAAACTTGTTGGCGGACGGTTTTTCGTACCTGACAACAAATTCATACCTGTTTGCCGGAATCGAAACCAGGACATCATCATTACGTTCATCGCTCGCCCGCAGCAGGGAAGCTCTCGTGATCATGGTGATATGCTTTCCGGCGTGCCAGTGAGCGGCGAGATCCATTCCTGCAAAGAGCGCATCTGTCTGTGTATAACGGAAGTAAGGATAAACACCACGACGCGTCCGGGTGATGCCCCTGGGCCTCAGGTAAATGTAGTTCATCACATAGTTTGCATACGGGCTGATTTCAAACGTCACGTGCTGCCATGCGCGATGATACGTCGATACAAATTTTACCGCCTGCTCCGTTTTAAAATCAACGTCTGCGATATCCATCACCTCGTTGGTCTGTTCGTTCAGCAACAAGCCGTACTCGATGGCGGCGGCGCTTTGATGGGTGCCGACACTGAAGAGCTCCGCTACATGCGGAGGACGCCACGAGCTGCTGACGTTCAGACTTAGCGTTTGATTTTTTCTCAGCCGGGTGGTGGCCCCAAACGTTGCGCTTGGATTGTTAAAATCGAGCGATGAAGAATAATAGGAATTTTTATAGTCATACCCTTTTACGTCGTAATGGCGGTAATCGTATCGAACACCGGCGTCGAGCGTCCAGGCCCTGAGATAAAATTTCGACGCCGCGAACACACCGCCTGAGATGTTGTTGAAATTTGGAATAAAAGGGATCCGCTGGGTTCCAAAAATGTTCTTGTTGGTCTGGAACATCCCGTTAAACCCGAGGGAAAAAGTGCGCTTTTTCGAATGTTTTGTTTCCCATTCGGCATCAACGGAGTGGGTATTCAACTGCAGGTCGATTGCCGGTATTTTCGAAAGATCCCCGATACGAATGTCGAATTCCTTCCGGTTGTTATTCTGGAACCCGTATTGCAGGCGCCATTCGCCCCGTTTGGTTTCGATGTGCCCGTTAACCTTCAGCAGGTTGTGCGCGACTTCCTGCCGGGGTTCGCTGATCTCATAGGAGAATCCGGATGTATACAGCGGGACCTCCCGTTCCATCGCGGCGAGCAGGTCATCCGGATTACTGATCGATGTTCCTTTGAGGATACCCATTTCCGTTTCGAAGTGGCTAAAGAAAATATCAAAGCCGACGTGGTGTCGGTGATAACCTGTCGCAGCCGAAAAATTCACTTCCCTGATGCCCGTATTGGTCAGGTGATAATGGGGCGTTGTGAAATCACCTGTTCGTTTTGCTGTCCCCTGCACGCGCCAGCCCCAGCCATCGTGTTTCGGAATACCTCCTTCGAGCATTCCGGATAAGGTGCCAGACTTTCCATTCGATTGAACCACGGAGTTCAATGTGCCGGAGATTTTAGCGTTTTCAGGAAGGGCGGGCGGGTTTACCACGATTACGCCTCCAAGCGCGTCAGTGCCGTATTTGATCGCCGACGCATCTTTGATGACGATAATGTTCGATGCAATAAAAGGATCGATCTCAGGTGCATGCTCTGCGCCCCATTGTTGTCCCTCCTGGCGAATTCCATGATTCAGGATCAGTATCCGCTGGCTGTGAAGACCATGGATCACAGGTTTGAAAATTCCAGGTCCTGATTGAATGCTGCTAACGCCTGACACACCGCGGAGGGCTTCTCCAAAACTTTTGCCGGCGGATTCCGCGAGCTGTCTTTCATCTACCTGAACAAAATTGCTGGCGTGTTCTGTATGTCGCTCATCGTGATGCTGGATCACAACCTCCTGGAGTTGCCGAACGTCTTCCTTCAAATGGATGATACGGTGCAGCTGACCGCGGATATCGAGGTCGAATTCCGTATCGTGATAGCCAAGGTATTGGATCTTCACCTTATACCGGCCTGGACAAATTTTTTCAAAGGCGAAATTCCCCGAAATATCGGTAGCCTGAGCCATCTCACCGGGATTTATAAAAATTGCCGCCCCAACGATGGGCTCCTCGGAGTCAGTTTTTAATTGTCCGCTAAAAACAGCGTTGCACGGCGTCTGTGAAAATGCAGATGCGGAAATCTGGAATGCCAGCAACGGCAATAACCTTCGAAGAAAATACATGAGCTTAAGTCTGATAAATGGAATGCCCCGTGAGGACCCGGGAAAATAGCTGACCCTTTAAGGTCGTGGAATGATTTATGAAACTGCCGGCGGCGCCCGTGATGGAGTGTAAAGCGTTGTTTCGGAAAGTACTTGTCGAAAGAAAGTCTCGGAATCCGAGGACAAACTTTTTTCAACCGCCGGACTGAGTTGCATTGTGACAATCTGGTCCGTATTCAGGAAGAGGTCGCAAATGTCACATTGTTCCAATCCGCTGATATGGGCCTGGTGGCCGCAACCACCAATGTCATTGTGAAAGATCGAGCGATGACATGCATTGCTTTCCTCCTCCTCCGAATGCCTGGCTGCCGGGTCGTGGCGGTGAAAAAACTTGTGAAATGTTTGTACTTCGTTATTCCCGGCCAGATAACACAATAGCAGCATCAGCCCCGCAAAGGCCCTGAAACCGGTATTCGCTATCCTGATCGGTTTTTTCATACGACAGCGGCAAACATAGGTACTGTGACGCTATTGTGCAACAATGTTGCATTATTTTCCGGATCAGCGGGCAATTGATAATATTGTCGGATGAACCAGGCTGTTTGCCACATATTTTTTCTGTTATCGGCGCTTCATTCTTTTTCCCAGACCGTCAGTGGTAAAGTTTTAGCGCAGCCCGGAAAAGAGCCAATGGCATTTGTCAATATCGGCATTTTGAATTCTACCGTTGGAACGATCACGAACCAGGACGGCACTTTCTCCCTTCATATTCCAGTCGCACATCTGGATGACACGCTCCTCGTTTCAGCTTTGGGATATGGCAGACGGTATGTTCCCGTTAAAGCTTTACTCGGAAAATCGTCGGAGATCTATTTATCTGAAAAAGTGATGACCCTTCAACCCGTTACTGTTTCCGCACGAAAGGATAAGCAGAAAAGTTTTGCCCTGGGTAATCGTTTCACGAAAGGAGGATTTCTTTATGCGGATTCTGTTTCGTCAGGAGCTGCCATGGCCTTGCTGATTGAAAACAAATATCCCGCGTTTCATGAGGACCTGGAATTTCCGGTGTACCTGGAAAAGGCAATCCTGTTCATCGACAAAAATTCCATGAATCCGTTCAGGATCCGTATCCGGATCATGGAGTATGATTCAATCTCAGGGTTTCCGGGTCGCGACCTTCTCACAGAAAGTGTGATCGAAACTTCATCAATGAAATATGGTTGGCTGGATTTTGACCTGACATCCTATCACGTCCAGGTCGACCGGCCTTTTTTCCTGGTGTTTGAATGGATCATGGAGGACAAAGATCGTTTGAATCTGTTACATCATTATGCCACATACCGGAAGAATAATCCCGACAAGGTTACTGCAGACACCATCATTGTTCGTGGTGAAAAGATCGGATTCAGAAATTACCTGCAGTTTTCCCCTGGCACGCATTTCGGCATTTCGGCCACTCCGTTTTCCTTAAAACATTATCGGTCATGTTACCGGCTGAACAGTTTTGGAGAATGGAAAAACGCGCCAGTGGTCCTCTCGGCCCGGATCTCGGTAAGCAATCAACCATTTAATATAAAAGCAACAACAGATGCCAAATCTCCGCAGAAAGAGGAATGCGAGGGGTTGGTGCCGCCATGCGCTGCGGAACGAATATTCGAAACGTTTGTTCAGGACTACGCGGTTAACGGAATGCAATTGACCGTGAGTCACAAGGGCAAAATTGCGTTTTCGAGAGCGTATGGATTTTCCGATGCCGAGCAGAGGATCCCGGCCACGTCAAATACACGGTTTCGAATCGGGAGCATTTCAAAATCACTGACATCGGCAGCGCTCGTAAAGCTGGTGAGCGAAGGCAAACTTGATATCGATGTTCCGATTGAAAGGTATGTGCCGTCTTATCCGAAGAAAAAGTATAGTGTGACGACACGTCATCTTGCTACGCATCTTTCGGGGATCCGGCACTATGACGATAAAAACCCCGCGGATCTGGTGCGGTTCGAACATTATCCAAGTGCAACAGCAGCCACCAGCATTTTTGTCAACGACACGCTTTTGTTTGAGCCGGGTTCCCGTTATTTATATTCGTCTCTTGGCTGGAATTTGATTGGCGCCGTTATCGAGTCCGTTACTGGAGAGCCTTATTTGAAATACATGAGCCGCAACATCTGGAGACCTTTGAAGATGGCGCATACGTGTGGGGACGACAGCGACAGTGTTATCGCCGACGTCAGTAAATTATATTCGCCAACCGGTGAAGCGTTGCCGAGGGATGATGTGAGCTACAAGTACCCGTCGGGCGGGCTGCTCTCCACAGCCGAAGACCTGGTCAAATATGCGAACGAGCTGCTTCATCCGAAAATTTTGAATGCAAAGGCTGTTTCAGGATTGTTTGAAACACACCATACGACTGGCGGGGAAAATATTAATTATGGTTTGGGCTGGAACATTTCGAAGGACCGGAATGGCCACAGGATGTGGTTTCATGCCGGAAATTTGCCTGGCGGAAGTGCTTACCTGGTTATCTATCCTGACGACGACCTTATTCTCGCATTTTTGGCAAATACACAGGAGGGTCTTCTGTTCAATGTTGAAGATATCGGCGAACTATTTTACAATCGTAAATGACTTTCATGATCGCGATCTCTGGCATTACCATTAATTTTTCCAATCACTCAAACTGCCATTTCCTTTTAGCAGCTTTGACGAGATAGTAAATGAAGACCGGGAACACCACGCCTGTGGCAGTTTGCATCGCAACCCCGGCGGATACCAGCGGCTTGTATGGAAGCATGAAGTTGTCGGAGGGAAAGAGGAACGCAGACGCCCGAACCGCGATCGGAATCAACGTTATCAACACCATGCGCGTGAGGAGTTTCGATTTCGACAGGCATGACGTGGCGAGAGTCAAAATAAATAATAGCATACACGCGACGCTGTGCGTTATTTGAACGACCGTTATTGTTTCTGAATTTGAATTGCACCACGATAACAACGCGCATAAAAGCTGCAGAAAATAAACGGCGGGGATCATGGGGATCAAGTATGTCGTTTTAATTTTCATCAATTCAAAAACGTTGGCTGTCGAAAAGAAAATCATATGTTCGCAAGTCAACTTTCAGGAAATTAATTTCCTTCAATCATCGGCTTGTTTATGTGTTTAGAATGAAGACCCATACCCCGCACGGAACGTATCAGAATTGAGGTGTACGCAATGAAAACGATAACGTCGTATCGGATCAAACAATAGATCAGCATCATCAGTGAGCCCGAAAAGGCGAAATACCAGAATTCGAGCGGAAATTTAATTTCACGATTCCGGGCAGCGTAACGTGATTCCAAAAAGACACTTACATTAGTCAGCACCTGTCCTGCGCTTCCCAGCAAAAGCCATGAAAGCGGAATGTCCGGAAGGTTTAGCCGGAATGCGTAATCCGAAGACAAAAAATAAAGGGCGCCAACGCCGAGGGGCAACAGCATCGCAACGATCCGTATTTCAGCGGGGATTTTTTTCCATGTCCCGCTTAGAAATGTCGATCGGATCAGGAGAAAATAGGTAAATGCCTGTCCGCATATAATAACAGCGTCGTACGTAAGGATGCCATAAATGATCAGCATGAAGCTTCCTGCCAATCCGCCCGAAATCTTTTCGGGTTGTGAATTGTCATCCGGCGACCTTTTGGATCGGACCGCTGGCAGGATCATGCACGATATAGCGATCAACCCTGCGGCAAAAGCAAAATAGTCATACACCGGTTCTTCCATCTTGTTCCTTTAGATCATTCAAAGATTATGGAAGCAGATGATGGTGTGGGAACGTCAATATTAATTAATCGTTATGAAGCGAGATTCCCCCGTAAGCCTGTTTTTTTGGCCATTTCGAAGCGGCAATAAATGATTCTTTTCTTGTTACTGACATAGGGCTGTCATCGCTGTATCCTTTCTTTGATATGTAATTAAAGGTCACGCCATGCAGTTAAAGTTATTTTCGGCCAGTGTTTCGCGATCGGGATCATCGCGCAAGAGAAGAGCTGCACATGCATCTTTGAAAAAGACCGCGTCACCGTTTGGCGTCTGCGATTTATGGAATCAGGATAGTGGCTGCGAACCGGAAATGGCGCTGTTGTTTCTTGACATCCGGAATTTTACGCCGTTGGCCAAAGACCATCCTGCTTCTGACGTCGTCCATTTTGTTAAAAAATTATTTTTGAATTTTCAAAATATGATCCGTTTGAATCATGGGCGCATCATTGAAACCTCCGGTGACGGATTCTATGCGGCATTTGGTTTTGACAGAAATCTGGAGCAAGCTGTCAATGATGCAGTACGTGCAGGAAACTCGATCTTAAAAAGCTTGCGGACGATGAACGAAAGGTCTTTTGAAAAAACATTGAATCGTCGCATCGAGGTTGGAATTGGAGTGCACGCCGGCAAAGTCGCAACCGGAAACCTCGCACTTGCAAATGAAGACCATTTCATTGTTATGGGCTATGCCGTGAATGTGGCTGCGCGGTTGCAGTCGGCAACAAAAGAACTAAACAACAATTTTATTGTTTCAGAAACGGTGTTTAACCTGCTCACAGATCCTCCCCCAGGAAAGTCGATTGCACATCTGACGTTGAAAGGTGTTACGGGCCCTTGCAAACTTCACCTTATCGGCGATTCCTATGAAACTGTGTCAACGGCTCCTTCTGTGAGTTTGTTATCCTAGCAGATACTTAAGTTCTCTTGATCATGGCAAACGCATCGCGAAAGCCGAATTGTTTATAAAAGCGCGAAAGGTGGTCGGCGGAAATCAGTGCTACGAATGCGTTGGGTGGAGTGTTGGATTCCAACCAGGAGTTCAGGGCTTTCATCAACGTCGTTCCAACGTTTCTGCGCTGCCACTGTGGATGAACCATTACGTCCTTCACATAATAAAACGTCACGTTGTCCCCGAGCAACATGGCACAACCGATCGCATGTTGCGTTTCGGTGTTCAGCGCGACAACGGAAAACACGGCCGGCGCCAGGATCGATTCAGCGATGGATTCATTCCCAATCTTGCCCCAGCCGACCGCCTCCACGAGTGTCATGTATTCTGTTGGCGTGGGTTTTCTCGCAACGATGTTTATTGATTTCGGAAATTCTTCAGAGCGATTCCTTTTTTCAGCCAGGGGCGCTGAGAAATGGATCAGGTGTCCGTTGATGTCACGGATTGTGTAGTCTGCCATTCCCCACGGCTTTTGTTCCAGGGGAGAAATGATGCCGGCGTTTTTCTCTTTATGGAAGGCAAACAATTTTTCAATCTGCGTTACGCGGATCCAGACAGAAGCTCCTTTTGAAACTGCGACAAGCTCCGGGTTTAAAGAAAATTGCACGGAAACGCCGTGTGTCAACCCGGTCTGGCAGGCACAATTGCTTACCCATCTAAAACTCACAAAATTACGTTTAGGATTCCTTATAAATTTTGACGTTCCGATAATAAAACTTGGAATAAGACGGATTATTTTGTGACCCTTTCGCCAAGGATAAACGACTTTGCGTAGGTGCAGGCATCAGATGAAAATCGGTGTGTTTTTTGGCTTTTTCAACGCGTTCCCAAAGCCACAGGTCTCCCGAATTCAATTTAAGTTACAAAAGCATCTAGCGGCCTTGCCACAAGGTCACAAGGTCGCCAAGTACCAGGAAGCGCTTTGTGAACCTTTGGGTCTTTGAGGCTTGGTGGCGGAAATATCGAATCTGTCGATTGAGGCACACTTAATTCGAATGATCTTTCTCCCCATGTGCCCGGTTTTCAAAAAACATGTTATTCATAGTTTTGAGAGTTATCAGTCTCAGAGCCTCGTTAATCTTTAAAATCGGGAACAACATTTTCACTGCCTACCTTTCCTAAAAGGACAAGTCGCCGGCACCGGTAACCTCTCAATTACTTTCAGTAAAATAGTCCCAGGCAATTTTTGCGACGTCTGAGATGATCTTTTCGTTCGTTCAAAATTCTCCCGGGAATCCGAAACAAAGATGCTGATGAAAAAATACTCTTCTATTCGGCAAGGTAACTATACCGATATCATTGACGGCTGCTGTGATACCATTTTCATTTCTTCCGGAGCTGCCCGTCTTTTGAGCTGCTATCGTTCAATGGGGTAATTGCCCGACTATTCTTTTTTTATTGGTGCAAAATTCCAGTAGTTGATCTTCCGGATTACCGAACAACTGATTTTAGATGCACCTCCCCTATTGACGTATCCACCCCTCGAGAATGTCGTTTTTCCACCTGATCTGGTTTAATCGAACATCGTATGTTTGTAATAGAAACAGGCACAGAAAAACTTTAAAAGAAAAACATATGGAAACCATGGAAAAAACCAAGATCACCGTCGAAACCACCGTGAATGCTCCCGTTGAAAAGGTGTGGGAAGCTTGGACGAAGCCGGAACATGTTACCAGGTGGTGCCAGGCTTCTGACGACTGGCATGCCCCTTACGCTGAAAACGACGTGCGCAAGGACGGAAAATTCAAGACCACGATGGCTGCGAAAGACGGAAGCGTCAGCTTTGATTTTGAAGGCGTTTATACAACGGTAAAGCCCAATCAGCTGATCGAATATGTCATGTCTGACGGCAGAAAGGTAAAAGTCGTGTTTTTGCAGGAGGGTTCCAGAACAAAAGTCACCGAAACCTTCGAAGCGGAAAATACGCATCCGATCGAAGTTCAACGTGGCGGCTGGCAGTCTGTTCTCGACAATTTTAAGAAGTATACGGAATCGGGATTAAAGTAAACAGGTCCTCGTTCATCCTTATGACGGCGGAGTAATTGTTTGCAGCCGGGCCAACGGTATAGCAAAAGAGGCGATGTCCGTTTTATGAAGCGGAGAAAAAGCGCAGCCGGGATTTCTTTCAAAAGTTCCGGCTCCGCCATTGCTGCATAAAATTAAAGTTGTTTCGAAAGCCCTGGGAAAGGCCTGAGATCTCAACCAAAATAACCGATGCCCTTCGCCATCAATCCCGCCAATAACGGAATGATCAGCAACAGCATCAATTCAAGCCGCAACAACCAAAATATTGACTTTGGAACTGTTATAACTTCCTGTGGATTGCCCTTGCTGTTTCTTATGAAGAAAACGGTGGGATAGATCGAAAGCAAAGCAATGGTGAAAACCAGGGTGATTTTGGTGTGAAAGATCCAGTTCTTGCTATAGTAGACGGAAGGTTTGCCAAATCCGCCAAGCCACAATGTCAACCCCGCAGCCAGAAGGATCATGGCGGCCAGTCCGTAAACCGCGTCTATTCTTGCCAGCCTGCTGATCTCGGCGCGGGTGAGTTCTTTTTTAATTAACAGGTGTTCTGATACGAGTGTACCTACGATGCCAAAAATGCTGATGAAGTGAACATAACGTAAAATTATTTCGGATGTCATTGGTTTTTTATTTTTTGTTCAAACAAATCACCGTGGTTGTCCGGACCCATCGTCGGAATTTTCAAAGTAAAGCAACGGCCGTCACGAATCATGTTGCGTACCTGGACTGCGTCCGATTTGCCACCCTTGTTGTGAAGACTATTTTCACCAAAGGAGGGTGTATCATCTACGTTGCCCGTTGCCTCATTTTGTATTGATCGTAAACATATGTGATTTATCGTGTATTTTTTAGACCTGCACCCTGGTTGAGGGCAAGGGAATAGATATTTTCCATTATAAATTTTCCACAAAACCATCATGCTTATGAAAACCACGCAAAAGATCACGTCCAACCTTTGGTTCGACCGCCAGGCTGAAGAAGCCGCAAGATTTTACACCGGGATCTTCAAGAATTCTAAGATCCTTAACATTACACGCTACGGAAAAGAAGGATTCGATATCCATAAGATGCCAGAGGGAACGGTAATGACCGTGGAGTTTACGATTGAAGGCCAGGAGTTTGTCGCGTTGAATGGTCGGCCGGTCTTCCAATTCAACGAAGCGGTTTCTTTTATCATAAACTGCACTGATCAGCAGGAGGTGGATTACTATTGGCAGAAATTGTCGGACGGCGGTGACCCGCGTTCGCAGCAATGCGGATGGTTGAAGGATAAATTTGGACTTTCCTGGCAGGTTGTGCCCGTCCGGTTACCCGAGTTGTTGAAGGATAAGGACCGCGAAAAATCCGGACGTGTGATGAAGGCGTTGCTCCAGATGAAAAAAATTGACATTCACGTGTTGGAAGAGGCGTATGAGGGTCACGTGATGGCCTGATGATATTGAAAACAATTTCGAAAAGAGCCATGGCAATCCGTGGCTTTTTTATTGGAACGTGAACAAGTATCTTCCCTTTATGATGAATAAACTTCTTTTAGCCGCAATTGGAATCCTGGTTTGTTTCGCCGCCGTAGCAATCATATTCCCGGCCTTCTTTCTTTATTACGGCCTGGATGGACGAAACTTGCTCGGCTTTGCGGAAATTCTTGCTTTGATACTGATGATGTTGAACGGAACGTTTGTCCAAAGCCCGTATTTCAGAATTTCACTTTTTGTCGGGGTTGGTGCTATTGCCGGACTCGCGTTGAAGATTTTGCATTTGCCGGGAGCGGATGAGACGATCATGTTATCATTTTCGGCCCTGCCGATTTTGTACCTGATCCATTTCTTATCAAAAAAATCAAAAGATCTTCTTGACGTATTGAAGCTGGTTACGGTCTTCTCTTTTTTTATTGGAGCAGAGTTGATTGCGTTTCATATTTTTTCGACAGATTCGAGGTTTGTCGTTTCCATAGGACGGCATGTGATATTAGCGTCTACTTTTGTCACATTTTTATTTCGCGCCATTATTGCAAGGACATTATTTCGCAGCTGACCTCAGCGCCATGCTGAATGTTTGTGTTCAATGACGCCTCACTCAAACTTTGATCGACAACTGTTATTTAGAATTTTTCCATCTTTCATAAATTTTCGTCGATGTAATTGGCATTCGAAAAATCCATGTTAACTTTGCTTCAGCATTTCACCTCTTATTGTTTAATTTAAAAAGGAGGCAGCTATGTTGGTCACTAGTTCACATATCACCCTGAAGCATCGCTGGTAAATTCTACCAGAACGATCCTGCTTTGTCTTTTCAAAGAAAATTATTTTAAAAACAAAAAAGCCGCGCACAGGCTTTGGGAAACTTCCGTCTTATCCTTTTAAAAGGTGAAACGGAATACATTTCTATCCTGTCTTTCCCGAAGGGCAGGCGTGCTGGAACTATGGGCAAACAAAAATTAAACGTAAAAGATCTGACCGTCATTGATTTTCCATCCGACGTTGCAAAAAGTCTGTCACTCAATATTATGAACAGGCACTTCACGCACACATCCCTGAAAGAAAAATTACGGCTGATCCAACATGTGCTGGAGCAACCGGAATTGTTCCTGGGACATTCAGCGCTGGGAATTCTTGCGCACAAACTTGTTTCGAAAGCGGCGCCGGGTATTTCATGCAGGCAGTATATGCTGGCAGATGAACCGAAACACTTTGATGTGTTCGGAAACAAGCACATTGAGATCAATGCGCTGAAACAAATGGAGCTGGCAATGCAGTTGCCAATTGCAATGAAGGGTGCATTGATGCCGGACGCGCATCAGGGTTATGGGTTGCCCATCGGGGCGGTGGTTGCGACGAAAGACGCAGTCATTCCATATGGCGTGGGAATGGATATCGGATGCAGGATGGCGATGAGCATCCTGGATCTTGCGGGAAGTTATGTCGGTCACCATCGGTACGAGCTGAAAAAAGCTTTAGAGAAGCATACACATTTCGGCAATGATGGCGGTCTTGATTTGAAACAGGATCATGAAATACTGGACCACCCCGATTTCACCATGACGGATCTGCTGAGGCGGCTGCATGGAAAAGCGGTGCGCCAACTTGGAAGCTCAGGGTCTGGCAACCACTTCGTCGAATTTGGAACGGTTGTTTTCAATCCTGACAATAGCTTTGGCATCCCCGAAGGAGGCTTTGCTGCAATTCTGTCGCATTCAGGTTCAAGAAGCCTCGGCGCAAATATCGCTGAGCACTATACCAAAGTGGCTATCGACCAATGCAGGCTGCCGAAAGAAGCGAAACATCTGGCCTGGCTTGACATGAACAGTGAGGCCGGCCATGAATACTGGCTCGCGATGAATCTCGCCGGTGAATACGCGAAAGCTTGTCATGACCAGATCCACGCAAGCCTTTGCCGCGAACTGGGATTTTCGGTGCTACGGAAAATTGAGAACCATCACAATTTTGCGTGGAAAGAGAAGCTTGATGATGGACACGAATATGTTGTGCATCGCAAAGGCGCTACTCCGGCGGGTGAAGGTGTTCCTGGAATTATTCCCGGCAGTATGACTTCTCCCGGTTATGTGGTGACAGGCCTTGGCAATGAGTCGTCTGTGAATTCCGCTGCGCACGGCGCGGGTCGAAAAATGTCGAGACAGAAGGCAAAGAATTCTTTCACGATGAGCGGGTTGAAAAAAATTGTCGAGCGCGAGGGAGTTACGTTGATCGGGGGCAGTCCGGAAGAAGCCCCGGGCGCTTACAAGGATATCGAAATGATCATGCGAAGTCAGCGGACATTGGTAAAAATAGAAGGAGCGTTTTATCCCGGCATTGTAAAAATGGCCCGGGATTGACAGTTAACCAAGAAAAAAATGAACACAAATATTGAACATAGACACTTGATTGAGAAGAAGCAGAAGCTACGGCAGGTTGGTGTTGCGTTGCAGGAGAGATTTCTTGGCCTGGACGCGATCATTGAAGAGGTTATTTCCCTGATCATGCCATGGTATCTTTTCCCGGATGCACAGCTGCGCCCAACGGTCATTAACCTCTGGGGTCTTACAGGTTCGGGCAAAACCGCGCTTGTGGAAGCGCTCGCACATCTGCTCGGGCATGACAAACTTTACGCGCACATCGACATGGGAGAATTTGAATCCGATTCCGCGTCGTGGTTTAAAAACATTCTGACCGACGATCTCTCATTCTTCCACGCGAAGCCGGCGTTGATATGCCTCGATGAGTTCCAGTTTGCCCGGACGATCAACGGAAACAGACAGGAAATTGGCAAAGACAAATTGCGTGTGATCTGGGATCTTCTCGATACTGGCCGTATCGAATACATTCCCGGCGACGGAACTTATTACCTTTTTCGTGCAGACAATTGCCTGAACAGACTCGGGAAGCTGCGGAACGCCGGTGTATTTTTGCAGGATGGCAAAGTAGAAGGCAACGTTGAACTGTTTCTCAAAAATTTTGCAGGATTCTATTTCAACTATAACGATCGGTTCGATACGGTCATTGATATTTCGTATTTCACTTCCGCGGACTTCATCGAAGGTATATTTCATTTGTTCGATGAGGAACGGTATTCAAAGGAAACGATCAGTGAACGTATCAAATCTTCGTCGTTTGATGAGCTGATGCTTTTTCTCAATGAAGGAATGCATTCAAGGCCCGCCACAAAAACGCTGGATCTTTCACGTGCGTTGATCTTTGTACTGGGGAATCTCGATGAGGCGTATACCATGAGCCACAGCATGAACCCGGACATCAGCGCGGATGATTTTCATGAGCAAACCGGCAAAATTACAATTGCTGATATCAAAAAGGCATTGCGTCAGAGGTTCAGACCCGAGCAGATTGCGCGGCTTGGCAATAACCATGTGATCTACCGGTCATTCAACAGCGCTCAATTCCGGATGCTGATCAGGCAGGAGCTAAGACGCGTAGGCGATTTCGTACGGGAAAAATTTGGATGGCGCATGACCTTTGATGAAAGCGTTGTTAGCATCGTTTACGCCGAAGGTGTTTTCCCGGCGCAGGGCACACGCCCTGTTTTAACTACGCTGAAAAATTTGGTTGAATCCAGGATCAGCAGCCTCGTCGTGTCAATCCTCGAGTATCAATTAAATGTGGACGAGGTTGTGTGGAAGTATGAAGACGAACATTTTATTTACACTTTAAAAAATCCCGGGGGAGAAGTTGTCTCTACCATTGCGGACAAGGCCAGATTGAAGCTTGAGAATCTGCGGAAAAGTGCCGATCCTGAAATTCAGGCGCATACGGCGGTTCACGAAGCGGGACACGCTGTTCTGGCGGCACTCACATTCCGGATCATTCCGTCGCTGGTGGTTTCGCGGACCGCGTCGGACCTGGAGGGGTTTTGTGTAGTGAATTTCCCTAAAGGTCCGTTAACGAAGCAATCACTAAAGAATGATATCATTACCACCCTGGGTGGGTATGTTGCTGAACGGATGATATTCGGTGACGAATTTACGTGCTCCGGGGTCTACAGCGATCTCGAAGAAGCATCGGCACTCGCGAACAAGGCAATTAGAAAATTCGGCATGGGTTCGGATCCGATTCACCTTGCCGTCAGGACCTCAGATAAAGAAGACGCGTTTTTTATTTCTGAAAAGTATTCGCTTGAGGCGATCCGTATCATCAGGGAGTGCGAAGGTGAAGCGGAGGCGCTTCTGAAAAGGAACAAATTGTTGCTGCTGAAAATGGCCGAATACCTGACGGAACATTCCCGCATGCCGGAGGAGTTGATTGGTGAGTTTGTGAAAAAATACGGAAAAGAATCATGGCTGGAAGGTGGAGGATTTATTCGCAAAGATGCATACTACAGCTTCAACGCAACGCTCCGGCAACAGTTAAGGGTATTGGAGGAGCAGGAAGAACTGGATTTGGTTATCGAAAACATTTTTGTAACCGAAGCCGGGACAGATATCAGGCGGGAGACGTGCGGTTCAAATGACTGAATCCCCGCCGATTTTTTTTGTCTGTGTCCTATGGCTGTGTTTGGATTCTATTTGCCGGCTTTGGATGCCGGAGCGGGTGCATGTTATCAATTACTATCAGGAAGGGTGACCGTTTTTTTCAATAAGAACTGATACTCTTTTTAATATCGTATGCATGTCGAAAGGCTTTTCGAAATAGTCGTCGGCGCCCGCAATCTTTGCGGCCTTCGCAATTCCAAGGCTTGCGGTGATCAGGATGACGGGGATATCTTTTGTGACGGCCTGTGATTTCAAAAACTGGCATGCTTCAACGCCATCGATTCCAGGTAGTTGTTTGTCGAGAATGATCGCATCGGGGAAATCTGCCTTTCGTTCGTAAAGTCCTTTGGCATTGTCCATGCATTCAACCTGGTATCCGTAGATCTCAAAGACGATTTTAAAAATGTCTTGAATTTGAAGGTCGTCCTCTACGATCAGAATTCGTTTCATGTCTTACCCACCGGCTGTTTAACATTCTGAAAATAGCGCAAAAAACCATGCCATCAAAGATAATAGGGGATATGCGGTTTTGTGGGTCGATTCGTCGGTAAACCACAGGTATGCTCACCGAAGTTGATTATATTTAATATGAAAAAAAGGCTTTTTTCCTTTTTCAAACTTTCTTTAATTCCGGGACGTAATGACCTCTATCATTGATTCGGATTCAAAAAAGGGAACGGAAGATCATATCCTGGCGCAGGCAAACTTCATAAGCCGCGTAATGGAGACGTCGCCGGACGTTATCCATATTGTCAATATTACTACCGGGACAACGGTGTATATCAATAAGATGCTCTTGTCGGAATTGGGATACTCCTCCGAAGAAATCAGGACCAGGCAATTGGAAAAAACGTCTGACGCCCTCTATCACCCCGAAGATGTGCCTGCCGTGGAACTGTTCAGAACGCAAATTGCTTCCGCCTCCGACGAGGAGACCATTCACATGGAGGCAAGATTGAAAGCCCATAACGGAACCTGGCAATGGTTCAGGACCCGCGCAAAGGTTTTTCAAAGGGATGAAAAAAATATCCCGCTCAAGTACATCGGCTTTTCCCAAAACATCACGGAAAATAAATTTCTCGAGGAGGAGCGGAACCAAAACGCGATCCTTTCTGAGCTGGACAGGGCCAAAACCGAATTTTTCAGCAACGTCAGCCATGAGTTCAGGACCCCGCTTGCATTGATCCTCGGGCCGTTGGAAGACATGTTGCATAATGGCGAACAAAACCTTTCACCGTTGCAGATCCAGAAACTGCAGATGATTCAGCGAAACGGCTTGCGATTGCAAAAGCTGATCAATACACAGCTGGATTTTTCACGCATCGAGGCCGGCAGAATGGAGGCGGTGTTTCAGCCAACACAGCTAGCCAGGTACACCGAAGATATCGCAAGCAATTTCAGGTCGCTGATCGAAGCAGCGGGCCTGACGTATGTAGTTAAATGCCGCGATCCGAAAGAACCGATTTATGTCAGTAGGGACATGTGGGAGATTATCGTGCTGAACCTCGTGTCCAATGCTTTCAAATTTACATTTGAAGGCCGCATTGAAGTGATTCTCAAAGTCAATAAGAAGCATGTTCAGTTGCATGTTCACGACACTGGCATTGGCATCTCGAACGATAACCTTTCGCGAATCTTTGAAAGGTTTACACGCATCGAGGCGGTCCGGTCCAGGGCCTATGAAGGCACCGGCATCGGGCTTGCACTCGTAAAAGAGCTTGTCGCCATACATGGCGGAACAATTAAAGTGCGAAGCACACCGGGCAAGGGCACTAAATTCATCGTCATTATCCCCAAAGGCAAATCACACCTTCCCGCCAGGCAGATCTATGAATTCAGGAATTCATCCGGAGATGTTTCGTACGCCGAGACTTTTTTGCAGCAGGCGGCGTCATGGTCTGCGGCAGATGCCCGTCAGAAGACATCCGGAATCTTAGACATCGCGACAAAACACGCGCTTCTGATTGTGGATGACAACAGCGATATGCGTAACTATCTCGAAACATTGCTTTCGGAGAACAATCAAATTATTCTTGCCGAAAATGGAATGACAGCCATGGAGCTTATTCAAAATGGATTGTCTCCTGACCTTATCATCGCTGATATCATGATGCCGGAAATGGATGGCATAGAATTCCTCGGGAGACTGAAGCGGGATCCAAAGACCGCCCGCATTCCTGTGATGATGATCTCAGCCCGATCTGCAGAGGATTCAAAAATTTCCGCGCTACGGAACGGTGCCGATGATTACATTGTCAAACCTTTTTCCGCGCAAGCGGTGAAGGAGCGAATAGAGGTATTGATCGACCTCGCAAAGGCGAGATAATTTCAATTGAATTCCTGTAACGCAAAAGAGGAAACTCGAAACTCAGAAAGGGAGCTTAGTCTAAAGTTTTACATTCGAAGCGATGGTACCCACCCACCAGGTATTCGGCCTTGTGCGGAGATTCTAAAGGGAGGGGACAAGAAATTAATCTTTCGTAATCGTTAAGTAGTTGCTTCGGTTACCGGTTGGCGCTCCGAGGCCGCGCGGCCCTCGCATACCTGTTCCGCACCGTGCCCTATCCCCGCATGCCCCCGATGGCTATCGGGGCCAGGCCAAAGATAGGCCAATGTGCTCCACAGGTATGCTGAAAGTAAAAAACCCGTTTGAGAAAAGCATCCAGTTTCGGGTTGGCTTTAACTTCGACATCCGAAATTCCTTGTTCGATATTCAAAATTCCTTTTCGAACTGAAATTCTCTTTACTGGCATACTCGGTTTAGTTTCGAAGCCACCAGCAACCAAGCCACCCAGCCACCTAGGTATCATCAGCCTGGGAGATTCTTCGCAATATGCCGAGTCTCGGTACTTGTGTGTTTTGCCACCAGGTGCAAAAGATCTTTCATCTGGAATGGCTTTTCAAGAAAATCATCGACACCTGCGCTCCGGGCCTGCATTCCCGCATTGTTGAATGCAGATATCATGATGATGGGGACGTTGCGCGTGGCGGGTTGGGCCTTCAGGTGGCGGCAAACTTCAATTCCGTCGACGTCCGGCATTCGGTTGTCAAGGATGAAAACGTCGGCAGGGGGCAGGTCGCTTTTAAGCATGGCCGCGCCGCAATGCGACATCACCACATCGTAGCCCGCCTCTTCAAGCATGGTGTTGATCGCGAAGAGAATATTGAGATCATCTTCCGCAATGTATACTGTCTTTTTTTCAGTCCGGGTCTTCACTTCAGTTTTGTAAAGCCCAATCACTTCGTAGGGAATGGAATTCTCCGCAAAAAGCGGTTTGATATTTTTTTCCCAATCCGAAAGCATGAAGCGAAACGACACCCTTGAGGAATCCTGCGCGTGGCCCTGAAGCGGACGCTTGTCGATCGCGTACGCGCACAATGTTGTATTGAGATGGATCCGGCTTCGCAAAAGATAAATTTCCCAAAGCCTGATCACGATCGCATCATCCTGTGGTCTTTGCAAGTTTGATGGTGTGTTTTTCATGCCGAAGGAAGGTGAAGCATTCCACAAAAAAACTGTTCCATCGCAAATCAAATTGCGCGTTGAATTTGCGTGTGGCCGGAGGGTCTGGTTAAAGAAATCGGTGATGGGCTCTGAACTGATTTCAAGAACCTTGTCTGTTGAAGTTATCAAGAAGTTTTCTTTTTACCGCTATCTTTTTAGAAACAGTGGCAAAAAACTGCGACAATTTTGGCCGCCAAAACATCAGTAGGCCCTTTAAGGATTTCTGTAAGGATGTGGCATTTTATCCTCACTGCCACCAGGGATTATCGAGCAGAGCAAGACGTCTCATTTTGATTGCAACCTTTCTTCCAGATTTGAAATTATTTTGTTGGCAGAACTTTCATGCAGACTCTTTCAAGCGATACCTTTGGTTCCTCAATGCCTTTTCCAATGATGAAGAAGATCATGGTTGCGGAAAATGACCAGGATATCCTTTTTATACTGGATATGATCCTGAATCATGCGGGATATCGCGTCGAACCATTAAATGATGGCTGTTCAATTGTCACCGGCAACAAAGAGTGGCCTGACCTGTTTATTCTCGATAAAGATATGCCCACGGTCGATGGCCTTGCGATCTGCAAATATCTGCGTTTGAACGAGCAGACTAAAAATACGCCCATCATCATGATCTCGGCTTATCACGAATTCAAAAAGCAGGCAAGCGCAGCTGGTGCAAATGATTTTATTGAAAAACCTTTCGAGGTAAAAGCACTGTTAAAAAAGGTGAGCAAATATCTCGATGCGGAGAGTCACTGAACCGCGCCGCGATCAATCCGATTCGATATTGAACAGCACTTGTTTTAAATGGCGTATCTGCAAATCAAGTTCCCTGATCCGGGTTGCGTAACGTTTTGCGATCGTTTTGTTGCCCCTTGTTTTCTCCTTTTCAGCGAGCGTATTCAACAGGTTTCTTCTTTCTTCGATAATACGCAACGCGGTCCATAAGGCAGATTCAGTTGTCGCTTGCATGGAATGAAGCAAACCGTTTTCAGTAAATGCGTGGCCTACATGGCACCGATAGCGTGTAATGTTATCCGAGGTAATTTCCCACAAACCTCCTCCGCAATCGGGGCAGCTGAGCAAGCTCGGCTCGGCGATTTCTTTCAGATGACTCATCCCGACGTGTACCCTTTCCGCGATCTCGGCTTCCTTTCGCACGGCCAGGGGAATTTTTGTTTTTTTTGGCGGATTCCTGATCGTGTTGGCAATCGCTTCTCCCATCGAAGCGACTGGAATTATGTAATCGGGATCCAAATTTTTTAACACGGCATTCGGCATATCCGGGTACTTGGCCTCGTTGGGTGTCTGAATGATGCAGGTACCCCCCGAACGTTTAATCGCCTGCATTCCCGAAACACCATCTTCGAGCATCCCTGTTAGAATAATACCAATCACCCTGTGATCATACGCGGCTGCAGCAGAGCGAAACAGTGTATCGATAGAGGGTCTGTAACGGTTTTCCATCGGGCCATCCCCTAAGGCAATTTTATTTTTTTTAATGATGAGGTGGTGATCAGACGGAGCAATATAGACGTGACCTCTTTTCATAAGTTCTCCGTTCGTGGCAACCTTGCATTTCAGCTTCGTGTGTTTTTGCATACGGTCGGCAAACAGTTCGGCGACCCAACCCTTGGCCATATGCAGCACTACAAAAACAACAATTTTCATTTCCGGCCGAAGTTGTCTGAGTAGCTCAGGAAGAACGACAGCGCCACCCGCTGACGTTCCAATGACGACAATAAAATTCGCTACCGGCATGAGGGAGAAGCCTATAAAATAGTGCCCGGAAATATCGTCTCTGCGATAAGACGCTTATATTGTAAAAAATAGCCATGCGGAAAAAACCTGCCAAATCTGCCAAAAGAAAAAATACACTGGCGCAAAAAAAGCGGCCTTCCAAATCAAAAAAACGCCAAATCGTAAAATCACCTCCCACGCAACCTTTTCCCGTTGTCGCGATCGGAGCTTCGGCCGGTGGACTTGAAGCTTCGTCACAGTTGCTTCAAAATCTTTCCGGCGATCTCGGGATGGCCTACGTTTTCGTGCATCATCTCTCGCCTTTGTATGATAGCCACCTTGGGGAGATCCTGCAGAGACATACGGCCATGCCTGTCAGCAAGGTGACCGACAATCTGAAAGTCGAAGTGAATCACGTTTACGTCATTCCGCCTGATAAATTCATGACAATCGAGGGCGGACACCTCCTGTTACGAAAAAGGACAACGGAAGATGTTCATGCGATTGATTACTTCATGAATGCGCTTGCCTCTGCATATCGGCAGCATGCGATAGGGGTTCTGTTGTCGGGGACTGATTCCGACGGCACGACAGGTCTGAGATCGATTAAACGCGAAGGAGGTGTTACTTTCGCCCAGGATGAAACTGCCGAACATCATCAAATGCCATCGAACGCCATGGACGCTGGTTACGTGGATTACGTGCTTCCGCCGAAGGACATTGCTGAAGAACTGGGTATGTTGGTCCGCGATGGGGGTGCCGTGCCAAAGGACGCGGTGACAAAAAATGAAAAACAGATCAGAAAGATCCTGTTGGTCGTCCTTCAAAAATTTGGTGTGGACTTCTTCTCGCATTATAAGCGCACCACGGTCAACCGGCGCATCATGCGACGAATGGCCCTGAACAACATCGATAATTTTGATGCATACGTCCGCAAACTTCGAAACGACCAGCACGAACTCGAGAGCTTATATAACGATTTTCTTATCAATGTGACCAATTTTTTCCGTGAGCCTTCTTTTTACAGTGGCCTCAGGAAAAATGTATTTCCACAATTGGTCAAATCGCGAAAGCCATCTGATGCGATCCGTATCTGGATTCCGGGCTGTGCTACCGGCGAGGAATCCTATTCGACTGCGATCGAAATCACAGAATTCCTTGAAGCAAAAAAGGTTTCTATCCCGGTCCAGATATTTTCCACCGATCTCGCCGAAAAAGCGATTGCAAAGGCAAGGCAGGGCGTGTATAATAAGAACGATATATCCCGAATTTCAAAAGAACGCCTGGAAAGATTTTTTATCAAGATCGATGGGCATTACCAGATCAATAAGTCAATCAGGGATATGTGTGTGTTCTCCGTGCACAATCTCATGAAGGATCCTCCTTTTTCACGGATTGATCTGGTGAGTTGCCAGAACGTCTTAATTTATATTGAAGCGTCGCCCCAAAAAAAAATACTGCAGGCATTTCATTATGCACTCAAACCGACCGGATTTCTCCTGTTGGGTAAGTCTGAAACAATTGGGAACGCAACCGATCTTTTTGAACCACTTGAAACAGAGACGAGGCTATACCGGAAAAAGAACCAGACGAAGTTTTCAGCGCTGGATTTTTCAATACACGGTCATTCCATTCCGCCGGTGATCCCACAAAATATTCCCGTGCAACGTACTGTCGCCGACGTGGAAATTGAATTTGACAAGATTCTGCTTGCGCGATACGTTCCTGCCAGTGTTCTTGTCAATAAGGATCTTGATATACTGAGGTTTCGTGGCTCAACATCGCCGATCTTTCAGCCTGCTTCCGGCAAGGCGAGTCTTAATCTGCTGAAGATGCTCAGGGATGAGTTAATCTTTGAGATGAGACGATTGTTTCAAAAAGCAAAAAAATCCAGCGGCTTTGTTTCCAAAGAAGGAATTGCGGTGGACGCGATCAATCAATTCGTGTCGATCGAAATTGCTCCGCTGAAGACAGGGCAGGAACTGTATTACCTGATCATATTCAGACTTCAGCCAGGACCTCAGCAGGTAAAGATACCGGGCGCAAAAAAGGGACAGTCGCAATCCCGTATTCTCAAGCTTGAACAGGCTCTGATCGATGCAAGGAACGAATTGCGCACCATCACCGAGGATTTTGATGCGACGCGCGAGGAGCTGCAATCCGCCAATGAAGAGATACTGTCATCCAATGAGGAGCTTCAAAGCATCAACGAAGAACTTGAAACTTCGAAAGAGGAGCTTCAGTCCGCCAATGAAGAACTCACGACCATCAACGAGGAGTTGCAAAATCGTGTTCAGGAGCTAAAACAATCTCGCGATTACATTCTGGCAATTATCGAAACCATGCATGGCCTGCTGCTGGTTGTCGGCGCGCAGATGAGAGTGCGTACCGCGAATAAAGCCTTTTATGAATTCTTCAGACTTAAGCACGAGGAGACCGATGGCAGGATGATCCATGAGTTGGCTAACGGGCAATGGGACATTCCGGCGTTGAGCAGTCAATTGCGCGACCTGTTACCGGGCAAGATCAGCTTCAAAAACTTTGAGATCACGCATGACTTTCCGCGTATTGGAAAACGCACGATGTTGATCAGTGCCCACCTGCTGACACAAACCGGGTCAGAACCACAGATCTTGCTTGCGTTCCAGGATATCACCGAATTCAGAAACAACGAAGAGAGGTTAAAAGAAGCACAGCAACAACTCAAGCTTGCGCTGCAAGGCGGATCCGTGGGAACATGGGCGTGGGATCTTAAAACAGACGCTGTTACCGGGTCGCGGGAAGAAGTATTGCTGTTCGGTCTCGAAAACGGAGATTTTTTCAAAACGATGTCTGAATGGGAAAAAACTTTTTATCCCGACGATCTGCCGTATGTGCGACAAAATCTTCAGCGTTCCATCACGGAAAAGAAACCATTGGACATCGAATTCAGGATCATTCAAAAAAACGGACAGGTCCGATGGCTGCTGTCAAAAGCGAATACCTACTATAACGTCAAGGGCGTGGCTTACTCATTGGTGGGTGTTCACATCGATATTACGGAACGCAAGCAGGCGATCGAAGCATTGGCTGAGAGCGAAAAGCGTTTTCATACGCTCAGCGATCAGGCTCCCGTCATGATCTGGATGACGGACGACAAACAAAACTGCAACTTTGTCAATACGACGTGGCTGTCTTTTACCGGCAAATCCATCCAGGATGAAACAGGAGCCGGATGGTATTCAGGAATCCACCCGGACGACAAGGACGAATTTCTTTTGATCTACAACGACGCTTACAGGAATCACAAAGAATTTAGAACCGACTACCGTTTAAGACGTCACGACGGTACATACCGGTGGGTCATGGCTCAGGGAGTCCCGCGTTATACAAATCGCGAAAATTTTGTGGGTTATATCGGTACTTGCGTTGACATCACCGACCGGATCGAGCTTGAAAGGCAAAAGGACGATTTTATGGGGATCGCATCACACGAGCTCAAAACTCCGGTAACGAGTATCAAAGCCTACGCGCAGATCCTGCATGAAAAATTCGCAAAATTGAATGACACGGAGACCGCATCAATGCTTGCGAGACTGGATAACCAGGCCGACAAGCTTACAGGCCTGATCAATACCTTGCTTGATGTTGCCAGGATTCAAAGCGGTCAGATGGAATACGATCCGGAATATTTTGAAGCCGGTGCTTTTGTTCAGGAAATCTCCGAGGAAATGCAGCGCACAACATCCAGGCACAAGATCATAACCGAAGTAAAAGTTCAGGGGGACAAGAAGGTCTTTGGCGATCGCGCGCGTCTGGGCCAGGTTATGAGCAATCTAATATCCAACGCGATCAAGTATTCACCGGACAAAGACAAGATCATCGTCGGGGTCCATGCCCACGGCAATGAGATCAATTTTACGGTGGAAGATTTTGGTATCGGCATCGACAAAGATATGCATGAAAGAATTTTTGAAAGGTTCTATCGCGTAAGTGAAGATTCCGGCAACCGGGTTTCAGGACTTGGACTTGGACTGTTCATCTCGGCGCAGATCATACACCAGCAAGGAGGAAAAATATGGGTTGACAGTGAAGTCGGGAAGGGTTCCCGCTTTTCTTTTTCACTCCCGTCTCCTGACTAGAAATGAAAAAGAAAATTCTCATTGTTGAAGACGATCCTGATATTTTATTTACCATTCGCTTGATGCTTGAAGCCGATGATTACGAGGTTGCTGCCTACGAATCCGGAAAAAAAATGGTCGATGGCAATTACGAATGCCCCGATCTGTTTATTTTGGATAAAAGGATGCCCGACATAGATGGCCTCGATCTCTGCAGGGCATTGCGAAAAAAAGACGAAAGCAAAAACATCCCTGTTATCATTATTTCCGCAAGTCCCAGGTTTGGTGCTCAGGCGTTGCAAGCAGGAGCTACCGACTTTCTCGAAAAACCGTTTGAAATGAAAACGTTGTTGCGGATGGTTCAAAAATACACCAACAGCGGTTCCGGAAAAAATCCGGCAACCTGACAAGCCGCGACGATTCTACTCGCCGGCTACTTTGATGATGATTTTTCCTCTGGCGTTCCCTTCCTCGAGATAACGCATCGCCTGCGGAACCTCTGCCAACGGATACACCCTGTCTATCACCGGTTTGATTTTTCCGGCTTCCAGCAAGTCTTTTAAAAACTGAAGGTCACCAAGGTTAGGCTTCATTTGAAGACTGGTCATTTTATTGCCGGATATAAATGGGCCGAGCACCATCGCCTGAAAGAACTGGTGCCCCGACCCGCCAGCGGTGACATACCTGCCCTTTGGAGTCAACACCCTTTTATACTTTAAGATCGAATGATATCCATTTGCGGCCAGGATCAGGTCATAACGCTTTCCGTTTCTTGTGAAATCCTCCTTCGTGTAGTCAATGACGTGATCTGCTCCCAACGACCGCACCAGTTCAACTTTTGCCTCGCTGCATACTGCTGTGACGTGGGCACCAAAAAATTTTGCAAGCTGTACGGCAAATGTGCCAACACCGCCGGATGCCCCATTGATCAATACTTTCTGCCCTGGTTGAATTTGTCCCTCACCGCGCAGGCCCTGCAAGGCAGTGACTCCTGCCAGGGGAACGGCAGACGCTTCTTCAAAAGAAATCCCGGAAGGTTTAAGGACGATTCCGTTTTCGCGGGCACACACGTATTCAGCAAAACCTCCAAGCCCACTTCCGAAAAGATCCCCAAACACCTCGTCACCGGGTTTGAATTTTGTGACATTTTTTCCAACGGCTTCCACGCGCCCTGCTACGTCGGCTCCCAGGATGTGAAATTTCGGCCGCCAAATCCCAGACATGAAACGCGCGATAAATGGTGAAGCCCGCATCAAATGCCAGTCGGCCGCATTCATCGCCGCAGCGTAAACTTTTAGTAAAACTTCATTGTCTTTGGGTACCGGTTTGTCGATCTCCCTGTGTTTAAGAACATCGGGTGAACCATATTCATGAAATACGATTGCTTTCATTTCTGTATTTGTTTCGTGAATTACCTCTTTGTGTAATAATCAGGCTACACTAACACTGGGGTTGATCGCCGGTTCTTTCGTTCCTTTGATCAACAGCCAAAACACGAACGAGAATTCCGCAAGAGAAGCAATGGCAGTCCCCGGATAAGTGATCACTGTGTACTCAGGAATGAAAATCGCTACGAAGACGTTGATGAGGTAGCCAAAACATCCGAGCATCAGCATGACACCGAGAACTCGCGGAAACATATTGGAGTGGTAAACCAGATATCCGAGTGGAAATAGCCACAATCCCCAGAAGATCTCGGCAACAAGAATTCCGTGTTGGTACAATTTCCGGAAAACCATCACCAGCGAATGCAATTGCTCTGTACTGAAGGTGCTGAGATAATCTTGTTTACTAAGAAGTATCAAAGGCGCGAATTCATTGACACTGTTGATAAAAACGATCGGAACAGAAACCAGGACGAATGCCACCATCATCAACGCGTGAGTCTTGTCAACATGTTTAAGCAGTTTGTACAAGATCACAACCAGCACGACAAATAACGTCTGGCAAACCAGGCCGCTGACAATTCCAACCTTGTACAGTAACGCAGACCCAATAATGTTGTTGGCGGTTGCGGTTGCATCGCCCGCCACCAACAATTTGGATGGAACATACATCAGGCTAACCACTCCCGTAATTGCAAGAAGCAGGTATATGGCTCCCGCGGTTCTTGCTGTTTTGTTGTTCGATTTCATTTTCTATGATATTTAGTGTTCTATTCTTTACCCTTTCCGGAAAATTCTTATTTGGCATTTTCCTTAGCCGTGTTTGCAATTTCCTGGGTCAACTTTTGGCCTCTCGCGCTGACGGCGGCCACATTGAAGAAACCCGCCACGCCGGTTGCGGAGTTTTCATTCCTACTTTTCAGGTTGGTGATCGTGTTCGCAAGCGGAAAGGAAAACAATTCGGCAAATCCTCCAGGCCGGTTGATGTGATAATAGACGCCGAACATGAATTCGAAAGCCAGCGGATCCATTGAGTGGATTTCAACATACACCGAGTCGCCGACAAGATAGGGGGGCAGAATTCCGCTTTCCTTTTCAGGGTCCTCATCCCATGGATTGATAAGGTCTCTGCGGATGGGAATGATGAATTGCTGACCGTCGACAGATTGCCCGGCCGTGAAGTTGGCATCGTACGCCACATTCAACTCCGATGGTTTACCCAGGTAGATGCCATTTTTCCAGGCTTTGATCCAGTAAGTGTCGCCCACGCCGGCAGGTTCTAATGCGCTGAACTCCGCTTTATAATGTTCCTGTTCGATCAGGAAATCACCGGGGTTGTATTTAAACTCAATCGAATCGATGGCGGGAACTCTTCCCAGTCTGCAGAAGGCTTCAAAGGTCTCTCCCTCCAGGGAAACGGTTAACCTGTAGTTGTGCCCAACCTCTCCGAATGGCGTACCCGCCGGGTCCCAGAAATAGGATGAAGGCCCCTCTTCGAATTCATAGGTAGTTCCGGAAGTAAGGTCCAGGACAGAAACGATCGCGCCGTCAACCTTTGTGGGATGAGCGTTCTCAAAATAAGGTTGAGATCGTGTGATCCTGATTTCCTGCCGCTCCATTTTCTGGTTGATCCAGGCATCGACGACAAGGATTTCTTCCGCTTCATTCAGGTCGGGTGTAATGGTGGTCTCACAGGCGCAAAGACCAAAAGCGACCAGCGTTGTGTATATAATATTTTTCATTTTTTTTAGAATTTAAAATTGTAGGATATGGCGGGGATCACGGTTCCAATCATGGAGAGTTGTGTTGCGTAAGTGGAAACCGGCTCATTGACCGGAAGCCTACCTGTTGCCTGTGAAAAGTAAATGCTGAAGGGATTTTTTCTCGCGTACAGGTTGTACACAGAGACCACGAGGTAGTCTTCCCCTTTCCGGCTTTTTTTACCTCTCCAGATGTTGTTAAACCTCACTGACAGATCCAGGCGGTGGTAATCCGGAATTCTGAAATTATGACGTGCGCTTCCGCTGATGTATGGAATGACATAACCTTGCACCATGATCCGGTCCGTCGGAAATGTGGCGGGTGTACCGGAAATAAAGCTGAAGTTCGCCGATAATGAAATTTTCCTGCTGACGTCGTAAAAAGAAGTTACTTTGAAATTGTGTCGCTGGTCGAAACGTGTAGGGTACCAGTTTCCTTCCCGGTTTGTGCGATCAGTTCCGTAGTTAATACCATCCACTTTTAGTTCTGTTTTTCCCAGGGTGTAGCTCGCCCATCCCGTGAGTCTGCCAGTATTTTTTTTGACGTAGAGTTCAAGTCCATAGGAGCGGCCAATTCCGGAGAGCAATTGAGATTCGAGGAATTCATTGATAAACAGGTCAGCGCCATCGATGTAGTCGACCTGGTTCGTATTCCATTTGTAGTAAACTTCCGCGGAGGTTTCGAATTTATTTTCTCTGAAATTCCTGAAATATCCCAGGGCAACCTGATCGCCCTGCTGTGGCTTGATGTTATTGGTAGATGCCTGCCAGATATCAATAGGCGTTGCGGCGGTGGTATTCGAGATCAGGTGAATATATTGATTGGTCCGGTTATAACTTCCCTTCACGGACGAGGTTTTTGTTAACTCGTACCGGAAAGAAAAACGCGGTTCAAAATTGCCGTAACTTGAAATCGCGTCCCATGTGTCATTCTCGGAAACGGAGATCAATGGCTTTTTTGCCCCGGCGACCGTATCTCCATAATGGAAGACCGTTCCACCCATATATGTGAACGTGCTGTATCTTAAGCCATACTGGATGGCAACTTTTTCGCCGATACGTTGATCGTTGCCGACGTAAAGCGACGTCTCAAACGCCTTGCGCTCATCCAGGCTGATGTCTGACTTCACGCCATCGCTCACCGCCACAGCATTCGCAGGTTCAAAGCCGTAGAGAATTGCTTCGCCTCCGAATGTCAGCTCATTGGACGTGTTGATAAACCACGTATACTCCGGTTTGAAGTTATAGGTATGTATTTCCGATTTCCAGTCGTACTTATCCAAATCATTTTCGCCGATCTGAAACCCATAGTCATAGTTGCTGTAAAACAAGGTATAATTGGAGAAAAGCCTGTTGCCATAAAGATGATTCCAGCGAAGTGTAGCCGTTCGGTTGCCCCAGTTGAAGCCCTGGAATTTATCAAATTTGAATACGTCCCTGCCCAGGTACCCAGATAGATATACCCTGTTCTTTTTATTGATGTTAAAGTTGGATTTGGCGGTCAGATCATAGAAATACAGTTCTGTGTCGTCGCCTACGGCATCTGTAAATGCTTTTGCCACGACATCGGCGTACGATCGTCTGCCGGCAATGATGAAGGAAGACTTTTCTTTTTTGATGGGGCCCTCAATTGCAAGTCTTGAGAATACTGTACCGATTCCTCCCGTAACGTCGTACGCTTTGTTATTTCCCTCTTTCATCCGGATGTCCAGGATCGAGGAAAGACGGCCGCCATATTGCACAGGTATACCTCCTTTGTAGAGTTTTACATCCTTTACCGCGTCGGGATTAAATACGGAGAAAAATCCAAAAACGTGTGATGATTGGTATACGGGGGCTTCGTCCAGCAAAACAAGATTCTGTCCAACAGTACCACCCCTGACATTAAAGCCGGACGCGCCTTCGCCTACTGTACTCACGCCGGGCAATAGCTGGATGCTTTTGATCACATCGACTTCTCCGGCAAAGGCGGGCATTTTTTCTATGGATTTGATGTCCAGTTGTGCCGTGCTCATTTCAATACTTTGAACATTTTCATCAAGCGCCTTTTCGGTGATAACAATTTCTTCGAGCTGTTGCTGCGAAGCGATCAACTCAAGATCCAGCCTGATGTCCGTGGTCAGCGCTATCTCCTTCGTGACATGATCATATCCGACATAGTGATACTCCAAGGCATAAGTGGCGGCGGGTAACGTGATGGAATAGAATCCATACACGTTGGAGGTTGTGCCTGCTGAAATTTCCCTGATGAATACATTTGCGCCGATGAGGGCTTCGCCGTTACTGGCGTCTTTGATGTATCCGCTGATCGTAAACTGGCTCTGGCCAAAGCAGGTGATAGCTGCCAGGAAGCATAAGGCTCCCGGTAAAATTGATTTCATAAAATTTAAGTGGTTTGTTTTCTAACTTTCTTAAGCGGACTAAAAGTCTGGCGTTTCGGTCAATTCAATCCGGGCGTCCCCGAATGATTTGAATGAGACGAATTCGAATTTATTGTCTACACCGGTAAATACACTGCGATCTTCAATTTCCACAGTCAATGAATCGGATTCAAAGTTTCGCAGGTGAATACGCGTACCGCCAACAGACCTTATTCCTTTTAAAACAGGCGTCATGATTTTGGCTCTAATGGTTCCGCTGGTTTCTCTTGAGTCAACTGTGTCTATCGAGAAGTACAACGTGCCGTCAGCGAGCTTTATCATGGGCTTCAACACGAGGCTGTCTTCAACGGCAACTTCTACTTTATACCCGATTCCCTGCGTGATGCTGACAATCCACCTGGGTGAAAAGTCAAGCCGGTCAAATTTATCGACCGATATCCTGTTGTATTGCGGTTCAACCGGCGACATAAGCTCGATATCGTTGCGAATAATTACCATACTCCCGATGATGAGTGCAGTGATGAGAACCGAAGCCGTTATTAGTATTTTTTTACTTGATTTCATTTTCCTGGAATTTTTTACGAATGGAGGAAGTTGTCGCTTTGGCCGGCATCGGAAAATTTTTGTTTTTCGATGAACTCCTGGTGGTATTTGTTCACATCTTCCAAGGTGAGGTTGAGCAAACTCAGGGCTTTGAAAAAAGCAGGTAACTCGTTGGTGACAAAGATCTCCTTGCGAAGTGCCCTGGTTTTTTCGAAGCCGTCGTCCGATACAAAATATCCAATGCCTCGTTTGTTGAATATGATGCCTTTTTCCTGGAGGTAGTTGAAAGTGCGCATTACGGTATTCGGATTAACTTCAATGTCGACGGCTATTTCCCTTACGGAGGGAATGCGGTCCAGTGGGTTCCATTTTTTTAACAATATATTTTCACAAAAGCGATCAGCAATCTGCAAGTAAATGGCCTGGTCATCTCTGAATTCCATGCTAAATCTCCTTTTCCTTTAAACCCAGGTAAGTGATCACCCAACACAAGGGCGCGAAGAGCCACCAGAACAACGATACCAGGAATACCCAGACGGGATGTCGTGAGATTGAAGTCAGCACTTCACATTGGCCGGCATTACATTCGTGCTCTATGAGAAACGAATCCTGCATGATGAAGTAGGCGGCAATCCCGCTCAGGAGCAAAAACACGACGATCGTAAACAGCGTTTTTGGCAACACGTATCCCTGGAAATGTACGGCGCCAACCATGAATATTCCCTGCAATACGAGGTATACCCTGATCGAATTCACCGAGAAATCGCTCAGCGGTGCGAATGGAAGGAAAGTCACGGTGCGAAACAGCATTTGTCCGACCGGATTTGCGATGAATGTGTAAAGGGTGTACACCACGGTAAACAATCCAACCCATCCAAGAGAAGTCAACAGCCACATGCAAAGAAATTTTTCCAGGGTCGACACCGGCAACGTCAGGTAGTGGGAAGTTTTCAACGTGTTGCTTAGATCGTTAAACGACAGACTTGTGAGAATAAAACCGCCGAGCAGGAGTGATCCCGCGAAATTTCCATCATGGTCGAATGTCATCCTGTTTCCGCCTACGATCAGATCAAGTACCAGGCCCACGAAGAACAGAAGTCCCAGGATCGTTACCAGTGTCATGCCGACGGCTTTTTTGCTTCGGAACAATTCCATTTTCAGCAGCAGCCAGAACCTTGATATGTCAAAGTAATTTGTCAGGTTCATGGTTCAGCTTTTGAAAATGTTATTGATCTTTTCCTTGCTTCCGATAACGGCATTGAACAGGATCTCCAGGTTCATATTGGTCTCGTCCATCGTAGTATTTTCCTTTACCACGGTATAACCGCCAAGTGATGATTCGGAATAGATCACATCACGGCTATTCTGAATCTCTTTCTGTTTGGTGATCGTCAATTTTTTCGAAACCTGCTCGTAATTCTGAAAGAATATGATATCACCCTCGTCCATGATGATGATCGGATCGATGAGATTTTCCATATCCCTTGCCTGGTGGGTAGAAATGATAAAGGTCCGGGTTTCGTCAATGGCGTTCGCGACAAGTTTCCGGAACTGACTTTTGGAAGGGATATCCATCCCGTTGGTTGGCTCGTCCAATACCATCAGCCTGCAACCGGTCGCCAGCCCGAATGAAATGAGGAAATTTTTCTTTTGACCGTACGACAGGAATGCCAGATCCTGGTCGCTCTTCAGGTTAAATTCACCGATACAATGTTCGAAGAGGGGATGGTTGAATCGTGGATAAAAGGGGCTGTAAAAAGTAACATATTCGCTGATGGTCAGTGACGGCAGATAAAACTCTTCTGTGACCAGGTAGACCTCGCGCAGGAATTGCGGGTAGCGATCTTTTGGCCGGTAGCCCAGTACGTTGAGATTTCCGTTCCTGGGAAACAACAGGCCGGTGATGAGCTTGAGCAGCGTCGATTTGCCGGCGCCATTTCTGCCGAGGAGACCGTAAATATTTCCGGGAGGCAGATTTAGCGTCAGGTCGTTGAAAAGTTTCAACTTCGGACCATAAGAAAATGACAGGTTTTCGATCTGGATCATTGCTGTGGTTTAGTGTATTATGTAACTAATACACTGCAATAGTAACGGGTTTTTTTGAAAGAGGATCGGATATTGGCCAAATATTTTGTAAAAGACTGTTTAACAGAGGATTAAAATTTTTTTCAACCTCGACTGGACAGTCCCACGAAGCGGGGCCCGAGGCGGGAGACCCCGTCTGGCCAAGTGACATCTGCCGGAACACGTCCCGTTAGGCGGGGTCCCGAGGCGGAGACCCCGCTTGGACATGAAGCGGGGTCCCGAAGCGGAGACCCGCTTAGACAAGTGAGACCACGCTTAAACGTGTATTGTGAATTGTTCTCCCTGGGAGGTTGCACAACCCATCCGATACCGGATGACCAACGCGGAAATTATTGTCATGATGCCTATCACAAACACCGGGGTGACAAGTCCAAACCGATCTGCGATGAAGCCCGTAATGACTGCTCCAATCGCATAACCCAGGTCGCGCCAAAGGCGAAAGATCCCGATGCTTCGCGGTCGCTGGTCCGGGTGAGTGTAATCGGAAACCGCCGCCAGGAATGTTGGATAAACAACCGCCGTTCCAATTCCAAGAAGAGATGACAGGATGATAAATGCCAAAAATGAATTTGCGTTTGTCATGGCAACCAGTGCCAATCCCTGAATGAACATACCCCAAAAGAGCAGGTCTTTTTTACAATATTGGTCTGCGAGTTTGCCGGTGAACAACTGGCCGAAACCCCAGACCGCGGGATAGCTGGCGACGATGATCGCCGTTTCGTGAAGGTCAAAACCTTTTGATATCAACAGCAACGGAAATAATCCCCAGACCATTCCGTCATTGAGGTTGTTTACCAGGCCGGCCTGGGTTACGGAGCCGAGGTTTTTGTGTTTCCATGTTGTTTCCCAAAATACGTTTGTAAGTTTTGGGACTTTACTGGTTGACACTTCCAGTAAAACATGCTGGTGCGTATCGCGGACGAAAATCCAGCTTGTGATCAAACCCGTAAACGCAATGGCGATCCCGATATAAAAGGGATAAGGCCGTAATCCATATTCATTTGCGATCCAGCCTGTGGTGAAGGCGATCAAAGCCAGGGCGATGTAGCCGGCAAATTCATTTAATCCCATGGCTAATCCACGGTCCTTTTCACCGACGAGATCAATTTTCATTACCACCGTGCTCGACCACGTCAGACCCTGATTGATACCGAGAAAAATATTTGCCGCGATGATCCAGTTCCAATCGGGGGCATAGATCAGCAGGAAAGGCACAGGCAATGCAAATAGCCATCCCGTTACAAGCAGGTTTTTCCTGCCAAAACGGTTTGTCAGCGTTCCGGTGTAATAGTTCGTCACGGCTTTGGTTATGCCAAATACGACTATGAAGGAGAGGATTGCCGTTTTTGCTTCAAGTCCAAAATCAACCTCGCCCAGTTGCGAAATGATCGTCCTTTCCAGTCCAACCATTCCACCAACGAAAGCATTGATCACGACCAGGATCGTGAACTGCTTCCAGTTTGCCCGAAGGCCCAACGTCAACTTTTCGCGGTTCATCATTATTTTACAGCACAATGGTTTCCACCAGCTTCAAGATCAGCGGGATTGTAATCTCCAAAAGAACCCTGGGCATTCAGCGTGGCGATCGTCTGGTAGTTAGGCGGCGTGGGCGGGATCCTCGTCGTTGTATAGTGTATGAATTCCTGCTCGCCCATCTTTAGCAGATCCATTTTTTCCAGTTCGCCGATCGTTGAATAAATCATTTTCGAATCAAACGATACGGTTTTGCCCGTATGAGCAGGAAACACCATCACTGAAGGCGGGAGGGCGAGAAGCGTTTTCAATGACCGGTACAGCGATTTCGATTTCTCAATTGCTTCGTGCTCATTTGCCTTAAGGTCAGGTCTTCCAACACCATCGGTAAATAAGGTATCCCCTGTAAAGACGGCCACGGCCTGAAGTTTAAATGATGTACTTTCTAACGTGTGGCCCGGTGTATGAAGAATTTCCAGCGAACACTTGCCAAAAGAGATACTATCACCGTTCATTAGCGGCGTGTACGAAAAACCAACCTTTGCATTTTGAATTAAAACGTGTTCAGCTCCCGGATGGCGCGCAAGTTCACGTGTTCTCGAGATGTAATCGGCGTGAATATGTGTATCTGCTACATACCGGATCTTCCAGCCGTTGTCACTGGCAATTTTCATATAGACCGAGGGGTCAAGTGCGGCATCGATGACCACTGCTTCATTTTCAGAACCGACGACGTATGAAAGACAGCCCTTCGCGGCCCGTCTTACCTGGATAATTTTTAAATCGTTTGGCAATGTGACTTCGGCGGAATTCCATGCATAGTTCCATGCTTTCATTCCTCCTTCCAGGGAACGGGCCGGAATTCCTTTCGCCCTCAATGCTTCCGCTGCGATGAGACTTGTTCTTCCGGCCGCGCAAACAGTGACAACTGCAGTGTCTGCAGGAACATTTACTTCATCCAGCACACGGTGATCTCCGGCTTTCAGCCTGGCGTAGGCATCCAGGTGTACACTTTCAGCGATGCGCCATTCGTGCCGTTGATCCGGGGGTCTTATGTCAAGTATAAATATCCGTTCCTGTCCGTTGAGCTTAGCCTGTAGCTCCTCAACAGAGATTATCATTCGATCCGGCATAAATTTTTTTTCTTTAATTCACTTCAACAGGCAGTCCCTTCAAAGACCAGTCGGGGAAGCCCTCTTCAAGTCTGGTTGCTTTGAATCCCGCCTTATTCAGGATTGCAACGGCCTCATCGGCATAGACACAAAAGGGCCCGCGGCAATACGCGATGATCTCATTTCTGCGGGGCAGCTCCTTCAACCGATCGGCCAGTTCATCTATGGGTATCGATATTGCATTTGCGATGTGACCCGTTTTAAACTCCGCTTCCGGGCGCACATCGAGAATTGTGATTTTTCCGGACTCAAGCTTTGTGATCAGCTCATCGACGGTTATGGATTCAAATTTGGATTTCGAGTTCCTGAAATCTTTCACCAGTTTTTCTATTGTTGCAATTCTTTCGACGCCAAGTTCACGCAGCGCCCGCCATGTCTTGAACACATTTGTATTTGCCAGGCGATAATGAATAAATGTTCCCTGTCTGGTGATATCCACCAGCTGCCCGGTTTTTAATACCTGAAGGTGTTGCGACGCATTGGCGATCGAGAGGTTCGTCTGGTTGGCAATTTGCTCAACGGTGAATTCCCCCTGCGCCAATAGTTCAATAATTTCAAGACGATGGGGATTTGCCATGGCCTTTGTGATCTTTGCCAGTTCCTGATAGACCTTGTCCTTAAAAATCCTTTTGTTCATATGAGATAGGGTATGACTGCAAAAATAAAAACATTAATTCAACTATTCAACTAAGTAATTGAATATCTGAACAGGAACAAAGAGACAAGGTCTTCAGGCCCTTCATCAGACAGTGACGGATATACTGCCGTTTACGAGCGCTTCCACCAGGTTAGCCGCGGTGACAATCCGGGCGCCTTCAATCAGGTCTGCTTCCGTTATGCCCCGGGGTTTGGCGCATGCGCCGCAAGCCCATACTTTGCCCCCGTTGGCAATGAAGGATTGCAGCATCTCTTTCAGCGGAGTGAATCCTTCCTTGGTAACGCCTTCCGCGTAACCTTTGGTAGCGAGTCTTACGCCTTCAATGGTTAAAAAGATTGTCGCCTGCTGGTCTGCGGTTACGGCAACATTGCCGACGATAAACGGTAAAATTGCGCGTTCCGGATCATCTTTTCCGTGTGAGCAATGAATAAGCAATGATTGTTTCATGGTGTTGTGTTTTTCTTTTGTATATAAAATATTGTCTCCGAAGAATTAAGTTCTTTCATTTCGAGCAGTTTGTTGCCTGTAAGCCGGCACCACGCAGGCACTCCTTCACGCGCCGACGGATCGTCGCTGAAAACTTTCAATACCTTGTTGCCTTCCATCGTTGACATCGCCGCTTTTATCCCCGGCGTAAGGGTAGCGCAGGCGAGGCCCGAGCCCGTGAGTTCTTTATCAGGATTCATATTGATTGTGTGTTTTAGAACTGCAATACATTTTGACTTGCCAGACTATTTTTTTACCGCATACAGCGACACGCTTTTCACGCCGAAATCTTTAGAAGCCCCCTTGGCCGACTTTGAAATAAAGCCATAAGCGGAATTGTTTTTCACCGACAAAATTTCGAGACCGGCTTTTTCTATTGAATCCCTGTACGCATCCTGCTGACTTGCACCACCGATGCATGCGGCCCACAGCGTGGAGTTACACGTGATATTTTCCGGGAGTTGTTTCTCGGTAACGATATCCGCGATCACCATTCGACCTCCCGGTCTGAGAACACGTGACACTTCAGCAAAGACCGCTTCTTTGTCAGGAACAAGATTGATCACGCCGTTGCTGATCACCGCATCGAAGGAATTATCAGGAAAAGGAAGTTTCTGAATATAAGACTTGTGAAACGACACATTTTCAAAATTACCGGCTTTCGCCAGCCCTTCTGCTTTTTGAAGCTGTTCGTCGGTCATGTCGACGCCGGCTACCTTGCCAGAAGCACCGACTTTCAACGCTGCGATGAACGTATCCATTCCCGAGCCGCTGCCCAGGTCAAGCGCGCGGTCGCCCGTTTTCAAATTGGCCATGTCGAAGTAATATCCGACGCCGGCAAATGACTCGGTGGAAGAAGCGGGGACCTTGTCGAGATCGTTCTTTTCGTAACCCAACTTCTCCGCCAGCGTCCGTCCCATTTCAAAGTGATATTCACCAGAGGGATTCAGGGCAACATCGCGGTACATTTTTTTCACTTTCAGTTCGAGTTCTGAAGCGTCTACCTTTTTGGTTGTGATTGTTTCCATGGTTACAGTTTTTAGATTGTTAAAAATGGCGTTAAACAACATCCGCGTGTTCGGGGATGCCCACTATTCAATAAAAGTATTGAATATGATGTAAAAGTAAAACTTAAATTCAAATAATCAAGATAATTATTGAATATCAATTTTTGGTGATGGCGTAAAGTGGGTTTTCGGGCCTGATAGCGGGTTTTTGAGGCAAAAAAAATTATCAGAAAACGAATCGGATGCCTATCCGGAATAAGAATCCGTATTCGCCGGCAGCCACTTCATCCCGGATGCGCGGCATGGGTGGCGCGTTCTGATAACAACTTTTTGAATGGCCGTTCGTTAATAAAATGGTCTCGCCTTTAGAAACTTCCGGAAAAAAATGAAAAACCTCTTTCGTCTCCTATTGCAGAAAAACAGGCTGTATGTACTGATCCTGTTCTTTCTTACAACCGCGCTATGTCTGACACTCGTGGCCTTCAGGGTTCACTTTACGTCGAGCGTCATGTTTGTCTTCCTGGTGTGGAATATTTTTCTGGCGCTGATCCCCTATGGCGTCAGCACCCTGCTGATCCTTTACCACGAGCGGATCAAAAACCGGTGGGTCCTCGTGTTGCCATTCATGCTATGGCTCTGTTTTTTTCCGAATGCACCCTATATCCTGACCGATCTGTTTCACCTGAAACAGCGCCACGGTGTTCCATACTGGTATGATCTTGCGCTGATCCTGTTCTTTGCATGGAATGGTTTGATGCTCGGTTTTGCATCGCTGATGGACATGCAGGTTGTTATGACGCGTCACTTTAACCGTTGGATCGGATGGATGATGGCTGTCGGATCCCTTGTGCTGGGAAGTTTCGGTATCTACCTGGGTCGTTATCTCCGGTGGAACAGCTGGGACGTGATCTCCGCTCCAACCGGTCTTCTTCGGGACATCTCCGTCAGAGTCCTTGATCCAACCGCACATCTCCAAACCTATGGTGTGACGATCATCTTTTCGGTTTTCCTTGTGATAAGTTATCTCCTGATATTTCAATTCACCCACGTCTATCGTCAGCCCGATAAAGTGAATCCCCTGGAACAGGTGCGAACCTTTTGATAAAAGCTGATCAATGTTTCACACTCTTCGGCAAGGCTCACTTTCATATCATGTTCTATTTCATAGGAGGGGATAAGGTAATAAGGTTGATCGAACTGGAGACCTTTTTCCACTAAGGTAATAAGGTTGGAAGACACACCTGATGGAAAACCAATCAGTTTCCTGATTTCTTGCCTCTATCTTCGCCAATGAGTTGGGGACACTACATGTTCAAAGCGACTCGCGTCAAATACGATCAATCTTTTTGACATCAATTAAAAAATGCGAAAGTCAAGAGTTTTAGCTCCAACCGCACATCTCCAAACCTAGGTGTGACGATCATCTTTTCGGTTTTCCTTGTGATAAGTTATCTCCTGATATTTCAATTCACCCACGTCTATCGTCAGCCCGATAAGCTAAATCCCCTGGAAGAGGTTCGAACCTAATTCAGGCGTTTCCAGGTTTGCGAACGGAAAAACGGGCCGAAATACCCCCGCACCCTGAGTTCATTTGCGTTTACCAGCCAGATCGCGCACGTGTAAATATTTCCGTTACCGGGATCAAGAATTTTTCCGTCTTCCCATTTCTCACCGGTCCATTTGAAATCGCCCAGGATTTTCATCCCGACTATTTTAGCATGCTTCAGATCACCACGACAGGCCAAACATATCGGATCAGGGCCTTCGTGGGGCAGCAGGAAAATTTTTCGTACATAGCCGAAAAGCATTCCATTCTGTTCGACAACTTCAACCTGCGATTTCACTTTATTCGAAATATCATCAATCGTGTTCCAGATACCCGCCGGAGTATTCGCTTGCGACGAACCTTCACGTTTCCATGTTTGCGTTCTGTAAAACAGGTCCATGACACCGCCATATCCCCTGACCTTAAGTGTACTGTTATCTTCAAGCCACAATTTTGAATCATACACTTCACCACTCTGGGGATCGAGAATTTTCCCACCAGTCCATTCGCTGCCGTCACGGGCAAAATCCCAAAGAAAATTCATGTTAAGAACCTTTTGATCCTTCCATTGGGCGGGGCATTTCGTGCAAACCGGATCATCACCCTGAAAAGGCTCGAGAAAAATTTTTGAGACTTTTCCCTCAATGCTGTTTTTTGTGCCGGTAATTTCAACGACCGATAACGGCGCCCCTGTCGCCTCGTTGTAAGTCACCCATTTCCCTTCGACTGACTGACCGGAAACAATTGTTGAGACCTCAAGGAGAATACACAATGTTACCGTTCCTTTCCTGCGGGTCTTGAGCTCACACATTTTCGGCCGGGATTTTACCTCATTAAAAACGTCGTGGTATTTTTCATCCTCCGTGTTCATCCATCTGTCCCACCAGCTGAAATACAATCCGTAGTTGCAATTGAAACGTTCGTGGTGCATGTTGTGATGCGTGATAGCCGTGTTCCAGTTAAGCCATTTGTTCCGGGTGAAGCCTTTGGGTAGTATTTCGAAGCCCAGGTGTCCAATCACGTTTCGGACAATCATATAGGCGAGAAATAAAAATATTGTCAGCGTATGCAACGGAAAGAGAAAGATCATAAGCGGAAGCACCATTGCCTGGACGATCGCCTCGAACGGGTGAAAGGAGTAAGCAGCCCAGGGAGAAGGGTTAGTTGATGTATGGTGAACTTTGTGAACGTATTTAAAAATCCTTTTGTGATGCATGAGGCGATGCGTCCAATAGAAGTAGAAATCGTGAAAAATGATCGCCAACATAAAGCTCACGACCAAGTAGAAGAATCCATAATCGGAAACGTCATAATATATGAGCGTAATACCGGCTCTTTCGGCTTTGTAGATCATGAACCCGACAATCGAAAAGATCACCACGGTGCTCATCGAATAACCAAATTCCCGCCACAGTTGTCGCTCCTTTGGAAATACCTTTTGGATGAAGAGGTGGTTCCACCGGGTTTTTCCCAATTTCCAAAATAACAGAAAGGCGATGCTTGCCGGGATGAGGTAACGAAACAGGTCAAACAAATACATGTTTTTCCAGAGATCGAAGATTTGCGTAACGTCCATTTGGTTAAAGTTTAATTATGGACCGAACGTAGGGGAACGACGCATGGAAGTCGCTTTGAAAATGAAAGATCCTTGCTGATTTCGAAATCAGCATGAAATTTCAGTTTTGAGCAGATTTTCGAAACGCGGTTGGTGTGGTGTTTTTTAATTCGCGGAAAGCCTTGTTGAAAGGTCCTATTGACTGATAGCCAAGACTGTAGGCTATTTCCAGCACGGTTTTTCTGTTTTGGGACGCGTCGGCTAAAATCTCACACGCTTCGTTTACCCGGTACTTATTCAGAAAGTCGTTAAAATTTCTGAAACCAAGCTCACCGTTGATGAGCCGTCGCACCCGGTACTCCTGCTCGTTCAGCATGTCTGATAGCTCTTTGATCGTAAGACCCTCTTTGTGGTATATCTTTTTGACATCCATGAGGTCTTCCAGCTTTCGTCGCAGCTGGTTATCTTCGGTGATCACGGGCTTTTCCCTGGTTGGTTCCCGGAAGAAAAATCCCGGCCTGATTTGAAAATTTCTTAACAAAAAGAACATCGTCAAAATCAGCATGGAAGACCGTTGCAGGATCTGCAGGCCGTCGACATGGTTTTTTGCATTCGGAATCGATTCGACGATCAGCGTAATGACGATCAACGCGGCGGTAACGCCAATAAAGACTCTTCGGAATTTAAGCCGCGACTCGATCAGGTCTCCTTTACCTGTTTTGATAGCCGTGTACAAGCCCGCCAGCACAAAACCGATGGATGTGATCACTGCGGCCACATCGGAGACTTGTATCACGGCACAATCAAAGGACACGACTGGTCGCAAGTAAATCCACAAGTGAGGGATGATCTCCATCGCAAACCACAGGATGATCAGGTAAGTAGGTTTGAAATGATCATCGAAGATGGCTTTTGTCAAAAGAAAAAAAACAACGGGGACGCTGATGGACCCTGTTAACGCGATTGAGAATAGCACGTAATTGTTCCGGACAATGGCGGTATCCAGTACCAGGTAACAGATGATACTCGCAGCGAACGTGATTCCCGTCCATGTGTTGAGCGCGGTTTTCGCATACATGGTCAGCAGGAAGCATACCAATGCCAGGATGGTAACGCAGCTGATTTGGAGGATCACATTAATTTCGTGCAGCGGCATGTGGGAGCAATATGCGTCAAATTACCAAAAAAGCCATCGAATAATTCTCCGATAAAGGACGGCCTCCGAAGGCGGGCTTTGGACAATATCGTACCCGGGAATTCAGAAAATAGTTATCACTTAAATCACAGTCTGTGGGAGAGTGCTTCGGCAGCGCTGGCGCGCGATATCAGATCTAGAAATCGTCAAACGATTTCATGTTGATTGCTCTGTATTCATTGAGAAGCCTGTTATACAAGCCATCCTCTCTTGTATAACCTGTAATTTTAATTACGTCTTTGCTGGCGGTCTTGTTCGTCACCGGAGGAGTTACATAGCTGACGTTCATGCCTGCCCGCTGCATTCCGTAAACTTCGTTGGTAAACGCATTCGTGTTCGTCGCCTGCCCGCAAACTTCAAATGTTCTTTTGGAGTCGTCTTTTATTACCTGCCAGTTCTTGGAATACATGATTTTTGTTGGAAACGGGGTTATAACAGACTCTTCAGCAATGGAGGATACAGGGCGATCGCAATAATCAGCAACGCCAAAATTATAAACGGCAGAAATGAAATCCCGCCCTTTTTCTTCAACATGTTCAGTCTTGTTACCTCATCGTCGCTTGACAGGAGTATGCTGTGGATCTTGCTATCGGTATGTTTCATGTAGAGGTAATTACCGGCGAAGCCAAACATGATTCCCGTTGTGATCATCACGGCCAGGTTAATTGCCTTTTGCTGTGGTTCCTGAACGTCGTATAAAATGTAAACCACGCCCTCCACGATGCCAATGCCAAACAGCATCATCAGGCCCAGCAACATCTCCCAAAAAAGTTTACGGTACATCATCCAGAACACTCCAAAAAAGAACGAGCCGATATTGAACGTAAATCGCTTTCCCTTATGGAAATCGTCGTACGTCTCGACATAATATCCTCTTTGGCTGCCGAAGAAAGCTTCAAGATAATGTTTCTCCACGCCATGGATGGCGGATTTGCGAAGCTGGTCATCGAGGATTTCGTTAGTCATATAGGGAGGGATGCTATAGCCGTTGTCAGGCGATTTACGAAAGATAGGCAAAATCGACAGAAGGAATCATGGGAGATCCTTCTTTGAAATGGATCGGGGATATTTTTTGGCGCGTGACTTTGATTTATCTCCTTTTATATTCCGGCGACAATTTTAAGCCTGGAATTTTCTCTCAAACGCGAAGATTGACATGAGCTGTCTTCGAATGCTGCGCAAAATTTTTGTAGAGACTCGCCCTTGCAAACAGACCAGCGTCAGTAACGTCCGCCCACAAAGTTTCCTGCGCCGGAACGGCAGTCTCATTGGATCAACCCTATATATAGATGACAACTGGCCGAAGGATCGTGGGAATGATCGCTCACGTCTGAAATATTCGGCCCGGATCGAAAAAGTTATCTCAAATCGTTGTCACGGAACCTTTGCAGCAGTTTTTCGACAAATAAGTGGCTGTTTTTCGGATTTTTTTTGTCAAAAAGGCGGAAAACCATATTTTTGCAGTCCCAAAAAATTATGGATTCACCGACTTATAGAGGAGTGTCCCATGGGATACCTTCGGCAGCAGAGCGGTCGTCCCGATAGTCTATCGGGAGCGGCGGTCTTGAAAACCGGAAGGGAGGATAGACAGGAACTTACAGAGGAGTGGCAGAGCGGTCGTCCCGATAGCTATCGGGAGCGGCGGTCTTGAAAACCCCTCATCATTTTACAGAGGAGTGGCAGAGCGGTCGAATGCGGCGGTCTTGAAAACCGTTGAGGTTAATAGCCTCCGGGGGTTCGAATCCCTCCTCCTCTGCTGAGTATCAATCAAACAGATCTAAAACCTCGAATTCGTAAAGGATTCGAGGTTTTTTGCTTTTCAGACCACCCCAAAAGAGTCATTTTTTTCCATTCGTAAGGTGGGAATTCGGGAGCCGGACAAGAGCCTCGAAGTTTACTCCCGAATTTTGAGGCTAATTAATTGATATCCAACTGGTTCATTCATTGGACATCTTGATTTCCGGCTCCCGCAGAAATACATTTCTCACCAAAACATTTTTTTATGAGTACATCAATGAGTGTCAGGTTCCTGATTAGAAAAGAAAGAGGGGACGATCAAAGCGAAGCGCCTATTTACATGCGCATGACAATTGCCGGTGAACGTTTTGAACTAAGTACAAGACGGACGGTATTACCAGAAAACTGGTCAGCTGAATCAGGTCGGGTAAGTGGAACGAACACAAAAGCTAAATCCGTCAACACATTTCTTGATTCACTTCTTTCACGGGCCTACGGTTATCAAAAACAAATCCTGAATGAAGGAAAAGAATTAACGCTGACAGAATTCAAGAGTCGATGGAATGGAATTCCAACCGAGAAGCCAAAGATGCTGATGGAAGTCTTCGAAGAACACAATCAAAAAATGAAAGCGCTGATCGGTCATGAATTCTCTCCGTTAACTTTCGAACGTTACACCACTTCCAAGAAACACACGCATGACTTCATGAAATCAAAGTACAAGGTCGATGACATCGACATCAAGAAGCTCAACTACGAATTCATTCACAACTATGAGTTTTGGCTGAAGTCAGTACGGAAGTGCGATCACAACACGACAATTAAATACCTATCGAACTTCAGAAAAATCGTCAACATCTGCATCAAAAGCGGATGGCTTGATCGAGATCCTTTTGTGGGATTCAAAATGACGAAGCGCGAAGTTGAAAGACCATTTTTAACGGAAGACGAACTTAACCGAATTATTGAAAAGAAATTCATCATGCCACGCATGAGCCAGGTTCGCGACATTTTCGTTTTCTGTTGTTACACCGGTCTTGCTTACGCTGACGTCAAAAAATTAACAACCGATGAAATCACAATTGGGATTGATGGTGAACGATGGATCTGGACAAATAGACAAAAAACAGACACAGCCAGTCGAATTCCATTGCTTCCTCCAGCACTGGAAATTATGGATCGACATAAAAACGATCCGCAATGTTTGAATCAGGGACGAGTACTTCCAGTGTTGAGCAATCAAAAGATGAACAGTTATCTGAAAGAGATTGCTGATGCGTGTGATATCAAAAAGAAAATGACGTTCCATACGGCACGACATACTTTTGCCACAACTGTCACATTAGCCAATGATGTTCCAATGGAAACGGTAAGCAAGTTGCTTGGTCATCGGAATCTAAAGACAACGCAACATTATGGGAAAATCCTTGATTTGAAGGTGAGCCAGGATATGGGGATGTTGAGGGCAAAGTTTACCAACCGGTCAAAAGACAGCAAAGCTGCTGAATAAGCGGCAATTTTAATCAGATTGAAAAGTTCACTTTTTGTGAACTTTTCTTTATTTTAAACGTATATTTGGATGAAGGTTCATTTAATTAGAAAAGAGACAATCGAAAGCTATGTTGCCGGCAATGCCCGCAGCAAGGCTTCATTTGCTATTTGGCTCACAGCAATCAAATATGCTGATTGGAATGCTCCTTCCGATGTCAAGCAAACATTTGGATCCGCTGACCTACTAGGCTGGAACAGTAATCGGGTGGTGTTTAATATCGGAGGAAACAACTACCGGATGATATGCAAGTATGCATTCGGTGACAAACAGGTTCATCTATTCATTTGCTGGATCGGTACCCACGCAGAATACGATAAACTTTGTAACAATGAAGAACAATACACAATAACGAATTACTAGTATGGTAGCGCTGAAGTACAAAGTGATCAAATCGAAAAGCCAATACAAGGAGTATTCTAAAATGCTTGAAGACCTTGCTATGGCTGACTTCAAGAGTAAAGAAATGAAAGATGAAATGGAGCTACTCACACTCTTGATTGAAAAATGGGATGAGGAAAACAATTCCTTTGACGATGTCGATCCAATAACGCTTCTTCATTCATTGATGGAAGAAAGGGGCCTTAAAGCTAAGGACCTTGTTGACATTCTTAGTGTGAGCAAGGGCCTCATTTCAGATATTCTCAATTACAAAAAGGGACTTTCAAAGGAAATTATCCGAAGCCTGTCGGACTTCTTCAAAGTTTCACAGGAGGCGTTTAATAGACCGTACAAATTGAAATTGAACTAGTGCAAATGCGTGGAAATTTGTGAATCCATAGATGAAACTATACAGAGGAGATATAAAAGAGTCTGGCGACCAAATGGATGACAAGAACCACAGAATAGCGACTGACTTTAATAATCTATTGATGCAGTTAAATCAAAAAATCCCGGCTATCGGATTTAATGATGAAGGGAAGGCAGACGCCATTTTTATAGAAACAAGAGAATTGATAAAAAAACACTTCGGTGAAGAACATGGTTATTACAAAGACTTCTTACGAGTAAGGAAATTGACGGGCGCATATACATACCAGCTTCAAAATCTATTGCCCGTTGTTGAAGTTATCGCTAATAGGGCCAAAGAGGATTACCTTGCCACCATTGAAGAATTTCAGCAACAAATACTCGAGGACGATTCAAAAAATGCCTCCACGAGGATACCATGGAAAGAATTAGATAAACGTGAAAAGAAATATAGAACAAAGAAACCGTTGAGCCCGAAACTTAAGGGACTATTTCGAAATAGCTTACGGTTTCTATTTGATGCACATAACTTAAAAGTATTTTTTTTGGTCGCCCTTGGGATCGGCCTCTGTTCCATACCTTTTTTCTTCACCGTGATACCTAATTGGTTGGGCTACGTCTCTGGAATAATTGTAGCAATTGTTGGTACTCTATTTACAATGACTAAGAAGGGAAAATGAGACTTATTTTTGATCTAAAATTCGTCTTAGTACTTTCCAATTGCAAAATCACTCCAAAATTGAATCAGCTCCTTTTGCCTAGCTTCTAACCTTTCATAGGAATCATTCGTACAACTGAACTTGTTTTTCAATTGAATGATCGAAACGCAATTAATCATCAAAATAAAACGCAAAGCATTTTTTAAGTGCAAGCTATTTTGTTCAGAACCTAGATTAAGAATATCTGCTCCATGCATTTGAATCAGAGAGATGAACTCTGAGTGTGCATAGTTTGAAAAAAGTTTGTATAAGGTCGAGAAGTTTTCAGTTTTTAACGTACTGTTCTCAAGCAGCTTTGACCAACTACATAACCTGGGTATTCCATATCTGTCTAATTTCCAATAATCATTTTTATTTAAATCGGCATAATACGGATACTCTTTTATCTCCTCCAGAAGAGTATCTATCTCATTTGATTCTTCAGTTAATTTCTCTTTTATTTCATCTCCCATTTGGACTTTATCTTCTTCATCAAAGAAATTCTGTCTTGATTTATATCCTGAGACCCGCCATATCTTAAATCTGAATTCCTTCTCTTTGTCATTTAAATTATTATAAAATAAATATTCTAACGTTAAATACGCCTCTAGAATAGATCTCGCTAGAACATTTATCGATGGAAAGTCAAGTAATTTATGTACCCCTTGTTTGGTATTTGTCTCTAAGTAAACTCCCTTGGTTAATTCCGCAACACTCCGCGTAGCCAATAGTATCTTCATTGACACAATTTCGATAAAGACTTCCCCATCCTTAAGCGTGGGATTGCCAGCATACATAGAATCAATAATCTGAGTAAATGCTTGGCTACTTGATTTGATGTTTTGAATAATTGCGTCAACATCATCAATTTTTTCCAATTGTTTCTTTGCCAATTCAATGGGCAGTTCATTCTTGCGTGGCATTTCAATTTTCTTTTTACGACAGTTCCTCCAATTGATCACAAACTAAATCAACAAGTCGAGCTTAAGGGTTCTCATAAAGTTAACTTTGCTTGCCTTCGATAATAGCGTATTTATTATGCCAGATCTCCTCGAGGAGAATAAAAATATTATCAAGCAGTGTTCGTATTCCTTTATTAAAGTCCAACATTTGAGTTTTGTACTCCTTCACAGCTCTATCCATTTGGAGCTTAATGAAGTGATCATATTTTCCGGACCCAAATGGCCCATCGTCATCTTCACCTTGTTGAAGTATATGATACGTTTCAACATCCTTCAAACTACTACTTGCATATCTCTTTTGATGGGAGATAATGTTGCGCAATTCTCTGTACTTATCCACGTAGTTCCTCAATTCAATCATACTCTGAAACAACTCAGGGCTTTTGTCCTTAATATTCGCTGCATATTTTCCTTCCTTTCCTCTATCGTCAGTTAACAGATAATAGGTTCTACACTTTTCGGGACTTAAACCAATATTTAAGACCACATTGATGTGAATTAACATCCTGTCCAGAATTCCTGTAGCCCTGAAGAGATGAGATTCTATGTGGTAAATAATGTGATTGAATCTGCCGATCCCATTTTCTTTTAGGGATTTTGTCAATCTAAAATTCGAGAGAAAGTGCGGAGACTGTTCGAGTTGCTCAAACACCGATTCAATTTCGCCTAAGGACAAAAGCGTATTAACTACATATGAGTCCTTATCAGAGTAATCCTTATCTGTTTTTGAGTATTCCTTAATTATTTCAGAACCCAGATTTGGTAAAACGCGCAAATAAGGATATTCTTTCATTTGACTCACTTTATGTGCAACAGTTACTTACCTATATTCGATTCCTCTTCAAAAAATGTATTCGATTTGGTGAAAGATTTCAATAAACCTCCATTGACCACCTTCATCTCCCATCATCAAAATTTGATTGTTTGATCCTTCATAGATAAATCTTAGAGTGATCTGCTTCTCATGCTTTTTGCTACTACTTTCGATCGATAGGCTGAGCGTCACTTCAGTTATCGCTGGTGAGCAATCAACAACTTTTACAATCCGGTATGCACTTAATTTCTTGTCACCAAAAATCTTTCTAACTCTTCCTGCTTCCTTCTTTTCACTTATTGGTTTCTTTGAAAAATGGTGGACTTGTTTAACAATTGCTCCGAAATTGTTTTTCTGCCAATACTCGCAAAATCTGATGGCTTCTTGCTCTGGAGTGAAATTTCTATAATCTGTTGAAATCCCGCTGTCTGGAACATCAACACCAATTGTTAATTGTCTCGGTTTCCATTTTTCAACTTTTGCACTTACCATTTCGTTTCTCTTCTTGCTTTCAGAGTAGTCGTCTAAAGCTGTTTTAAGTTGTGAGAGGCTCTCGGTAAACGACAACTCAGGTTCCGGAGCCGGTTGATTTTTCTTTCCTTGTCTTACTGCAATTGCCCAGTCCTTTATGGCAAATACTGCTGCCCAGCATTTGGCGGTCACGATTTTGTTAGCATATCCGAGATCGCGGCCATGAAGAATTCCATGTCGATATGGCAGAGTGATTTCTTCTGTTGTGGTCTTATGTCTACCATCGGTAAACACTTCTTTAAGTGTTGTTAATCCTGTGCTATGAGCAGCGATCGAATCCCAAGCTGTTAAATTTGTCTTTTCCGCAAAAAATCCTTTGCCCTTATCAATGTCATTAACCGCTCCATCTACCATCATTAATAGAAGAGGAACAACCGCATGATAGCGTTCAGCTAAGGTGTCATCATATGCAAGACGAAAAAACTCTAATCGTATGGAAAACGCTTCAATTCCATTCAATTGATATAACAACCAATGCATCTTTTCAGATGTGTAATAATTGACAAGCTCGATTTCAGCGGTATCAATTAATCCTTTTTCTGCCAACTCTATACATGAAAGCATTAGGTCGGAATTCATTGACTCATGTGCAATCCATCCGCGCTTGGCATAGTGGGCGTTAAACTTGTCAGGACTCTGCGAAAGAACCTCAAGTTGACTTTTGATGCCCGGTAACCCATCAAAAGCCTTATCAACCTCTTTGGTCTTGATGCCAAAAAAAGAAAGAAATTTATGGAGCGCTTCAGCCCCTTCAAGTTCCTTTCGAAATTTTTGATATGAGGGGTTGTTCTCAATTCTATCCTTTTCCATTGTTTCTAATGTTAACTAATAAACTACTGTTTATAGAATATGTCACGTATGTCAGTCAAGATGCTTTCGGCATTTACAAAATCAGGATGTTCAGGCAAATCAGATTTTTTAAATAAATCGTCAACGATACCAATCTTGGCTTCTGACTGTTCCAAAAGATCTTCATATGAAAACTCACCGGCCCGAACCTTCAGCAGCCATTCTCTTTCAGGTCGTCTCACGTTTACTTTCTTGTATCGTGCAATTTCCTCAGCCATGTTCAACAAGCGAAATACATGCATCATGTTTTTGGCATCGTAGTTCTTACCATGGCTTACTGTGTTTTCATAGCGTTCTTCATTCCGTAGTTCAACCCAATCCCAGTACTGGCGATATTCTTTGCAGTACACGGAATACCCATCCTTGTTAAAGTATAGGATGCATTTTGGTTGTATTCCTTCCGGAACGGAGCTTAACGAAACTTCATCAGCATCTTCCCCGGAAAAGATCCCATAGAATCTGCGATCTGATTGAGGTTGATGATACAGTGCATACATATCCCGCATATGATCAATCTTAACAAGACCACAGTGTTCTTGAACATACCCTTGTTCAGCAAGCCATTCTGTAACAGGGACAGAACCTTGTCCCTTAACCACGTGACAGAAATCAAGAAGCGTCTTTCTTTTTCGATCTAATGGATTCAGAATTTTCTTATTGAGTCCTCGTGCTTTCTTGATTTGGGCATAAGCATACTGACCAAATGTCTGATTGCATAATTTTGACAAGAACATTTCAGGCTTAAGTAAATTCATCGCTCGATGATGATGCAACACGCAATCGTCAGGAGTACTCAGCAGTTCAAGAATATTCGGATTGTTCTTCAAAAGCAGCTCAACAAACTTTTTGATCTCATAGTACATGATATCATTCGTTTGATTGTTAATCTGATCGATATAAATGAGTCCGTAGTATTCCTTCCTTGGCTGAATAAAAACACCCTTGATATCTGTATCAGAATGTGGAAGAGCCAGGCCATAAGCCTGGCTGCCACTGATACATTTCAGCAAGAGATGTGACGAATCGTTTTGAAGTTCATTTAGCGTCATGCAATAGATCTTTTAAATAGCTTATTCAGCTCAACATCAAAAGCACTGTTTTTAGCCAACGGAACTCTGTCTTCACAATAACATATGCATTCTTCTATAAAAGCATTAATCTCTGAATTCCGTTCAATTAGAAAGCTTTCATCAACTTTCACCTTTATTGCAAGCAGTTCACCTACGAGCATATTAATACGCTCCGGCATTAACACGCGCAAGCTGTTAAGATCCATCGGGAGTACGGATTTCAGATCAGCTATCCACTTAGCCGCAAGAATTGGACGAAGCGCATAAAAATATTTCTTCAGCTTTACCATTTCGCCAGATAGCTCACTTTCAAAGACGCCTCTTGCCATACTAAGATAGTGATGCATTGCGGCACGTGCGGAGAAATTATTTGACATCAGTGCCTTCATCTCGTCGACAAAAGTTTCATCAGCCGCATAAACTATCGGTGACTGCAGCCATTCATATAGAGGCGCGTTAGACTTTCTGAAAAGCCTCAGTGCTTTTCTCAGTTCCCATCCATTAATATCAAGTACATCATTGACCGGAAGTTCAATTACGTCTCGCTGGTCGTCTATAGAAAGATAATAATCCATCCTGTGAACGTAGATAAAACGCACGTCATAATCGCTGTCAGGAGAAGCGAAACCCCAAGCTCTACTTCCAGACTCGCAGGCATACAGGATTTTAACGTCAAATTGATGTTCTATGGCTTTCAGTTTTTCAACAATGATTTCTTTCACGGCTATAAGCTTTATGATGCAATGTTATAGCCGATGTGCGCAGTCTTTTTGCGCAGGAGCCTATTTTGCTCAATTTATTTTTGCACGACCATAACTGAAAAAAGATGATAAATTCTACTCGGATCTGGAGTCACTGCCAAAAAGAAAGCTTTACATACTGGAAGGCCGCACTCTATGTTAAAAAGAACCTTGAAAATAGGATGAGATACACTAGATCCTTTTTTCATCTTACACTACCTAGAAAACCTTTTGCCAAAAAGGTCTCTTTTTTAACTTAGCAACCCGATTGATCTTCATAAGATAATGGATGTTAGCTTCATCCGGATTTGTATGAATGGCGTTCTCGATCTTTTTTGTTATTGATGTTATCAGTTTGCCTCCTTTAGCGTATTTGCGCCCGATTTTTAATAGAGAAAGCGATGTTCCAAATAATGCAAACTGTGTCGCTGCACCGATAAGGTCGGCTGCCAAGTCCTTTCCAATGTCTATCAGGTTTTCACTTTTTTTCCTTCGATTAACTTTTTGTCGGATAACTGAATTATAATAATCAATCTTAGCTTCTCGATCCTCGACTGGCAGTTTCGCTATTGTATCAATCAATCTTCTACTTTCTGGAAAAACCGCATCTTTGTTTAAAACATCCTCAAGCTCAGTTATCGGAATATATTCATTGAACTCCATGATCTCGATTGGCAGAATCGGTTGAATACCAGAATGTAGGTTTTTGTCCATACCTACAAGAGATCGAATATTTGCGGGGCTGAACAATTTGTAAAAGTTTAACAACTTCCCCATAGCCTCAGCATATGGTTTATCAGTATAGCCGTCTTCTGCAGTGAACGGGAAATAGGTTGCGTTCAATGCACTCGCTAAGTGTATCGGGGAGGAATTAACTGTTAGATCAAACGTCACATCACGTTTTGACTTCAACTTATACTGCCCTTCTATCGCTTTGTTAACGCCGAAGGATGACGTCAAAAACAATTCGGCGCGGTGCAATTGCTCAAATGAAGTACGACGGGCTTTTATCGGCCAAACAAGCATTTCATACAAGAACTTAGCTTTCTCTGAGTTGGGCGAAACTATTGAACACAAACTTTGAAGTTCCCTGATCGTGTCAACATCATTGAAAAAATAGGAATCTGAAATCTCAACAATGTCAATCTGCTCCAAGGCAGCCAACGCTCTTTTAGAAATCACTGCGGTAGGATTGGCTTCGAAAACCTCATACAGAAATTTTAAATCATACCTTCGTTCGGGTTGGGTCAACAAAATCTTCACCCGATTTCTCACGATCAATTCGATAAATTCCTTTTTTTCTATGCGTGACGCTGCCAGCCATTCCTCGATATTTGTTTCGAATGGAATGGTCAGATATACAGTCTGAAACAAGAAAAGATGGTTTCGAATGTCAATGTTTGGAAAAACGCTAAAATCAACATAGCATGAATAGTCTTCCGCGTTGTAAAAGTATAGGTCTTTCTTACTGAATTGACCGGCGAATATTTTGTCTACATTTTCAGTCCAAAGGACTTTATCTCTCTCAATGAACGGAATTTTTGTTGATCGTATGAAATCATTGGCATAAGCGGCATGGCCTTTCTGCTCTTCTTTTAGAACCTGCTCAAAATCGGGATCATCACCAAAGTCCTGCTCGATAACCTTAAACTCAGCGGGGTATCTTAGCTGCTGCAAAAAATCATCGAGCTTTGCTTGCTCATGTATATTTAAAAATCTATGATACGTTGTATCGCCAATTTTTTCACGGTAGCTGGCAATCGAGATTGTAACGACGCCATCACTATCATCCACTTTAAAAAATTTTACATTCGGGAATTTGTCGAGAAGCAATCTTAATAGTGAATGTTTTGTCATGAGAATTCCTTCAAATCCTCTCGATACCTCGAAGTCCGAAATGGATGAAATAATTCGGATATAGTTAACGGGAATAATATTGGTAATCCGCACTGGTGCAGTTATGGGCCTGATACTCGAATCAAAAGTGTCTTGAAATACCAGAAAGTCTCCCGTTACGCCCTCACAATAGATCAAAAATTGGGCCGCCTCGATCTGGTAAATAGTTGTTGCTAACTCCGGAAAAGTACCCCTCAGATACAAATCACTTCTCCGCACAGTTCCTGAATAGTCTGGTTTCATTAATGTCAATCAGGTATTTCGAACGTTGAATTTCGTTAATTAATCGGCCCATCATCACACCCATTGAGCCGTTTTTTCGAAGAATTATTCGGAAATTACATTACTGTTATACGAAATTCATGGCAAAGACAACCCCCAAGCAAACCGGTGGCGGTGGATTCGAATTTGAAAGCAAAGTTGCGGCATTTTTCATTTCCCACCTCCTGGCTGACGTCCCGACCTATGGCGGCCAAATCACCATTATTGCATTTCAAACACGAAACGATGGTTGGCTTTTTGACGACCTGCTATTAACAATTCGCAAGCACACAAATGATTATAACGTCGCCGTCTCCAGCAAGAGTAACCCCCAATTCACAACCAGCGGAGTTCCTAAAGACGTTAACCGAGACCTTTGGACTCAGTTCCTCAACGATCAGAATGCCGTCTTTAACACAAGTAGGGATTATATCGCCCTGATCGTTACCCCACTGTCACGTCGCGTATTCCAGGATATTTCAGAACTAATCGCGTGGGCCTCTGCCAACGATCCATCTACGTTGCAAAAACGAGTCTATAGTAATAAACTCTCTGAACCGAAGAGAAAAATCTTCAACAGTTTCAAATGCCCGATAGACCTTGCAAAACGCCATAAGGTAAAACAATCGGACACATGGGTCTTGCTGAGCAGAATTTTCGTGACCGAATTCGATTTTGAATCACACCCATCAAAGGACGAAAATTTTGTCGTCGAGACTTGCAGGAATTGTTTGTCGAACAAGAATCGTTCTGAAGCGGAGACGTTGTACACCAAGATAAAAGACTTGCGCAACGCGCTCGCGCCAGTTAGCGGGAAGTTAAATTACGATGACATTGTTGAACGGTTTAGGTACGATCACAAACTCGTCGGATTCCCGGAACACTCACACGACTGGAAGAAGATCACTTCGCATTCAAAAAGCAAGATCAACGCTATCCCGGCGCAAATCGGTGGTAAACTCCAACTTGCCAGGAACGATGCGATGAAAGACCTTCAATCGATGACTAACGTCTTCGACACTGTTTTTATTCTTGGAAGATCCGGAACGGGGAAGTCAATCCTTGCCTCTAAGTTTACAACCGCCAAACTAGAGCAAGGTATTAAGGTTATTTGGGTAGACGGATTTAGCTTGGAGAATGAATTAGAAAATTTTTTACGTCTCGAGAATTCAATCGTCGAGTTGACGACTAAGATTCAGGATAGCGAAGCATATATTGTTATCGATGGTATAGATAGATTCTTCAAAGAACCACAACTAAATCATCTAAATAAACTATTGGAGGTTTCAAAGCAACCGAATTCCCCCTGGAAATATATCTATACTTGTCAGGCAGAAGATTTTGAAGATGTCCTAGGGAGACTGCATCGACATAATATAAATCTCAAAAACTTTAATGATTATGAAATTGGAGAGATCGATGAACAGGACATCGTTCAAATTGTTACGGAATTCCCTGCATTCGCGGATTTATTCAAACATGACCACTTAACACCGGTCTTAAGCAATCTGAAGTACCTAGACTTGATGGCCTATAATTCAAGTCGCATCAAAGAAATAAAATCTGCAGGTGCCTCGATCAGTGAAACTGATATCATTGATTGGATTTGGCATAATGAATTAGCAGGTCTGAATACGACGCAGGCATCTCGTTTCCTTCAGCGGTTAGCGGACATTCAAGCTCAAACGCTCAAACTTGCAGTACCACTCTCTGAATTTGACGTGGCAGAGTTAACCCCTTCGTCTGATCTCATCGCTAAAAAGATTATTCGGGAAAACGAAGAACGCCTTTCGTTCACGCACGACCTGTTTTGTGATTGGGCAATATACAAATTGATAAGAAGTAACCAGGACCAACTCAAGGCATTCTTGAACGGAAAACAAATGTTGTCTCCGCTTTGGAGCAAAGGGGTTCGACTGTATGGGGTCTGCCTTTTGTCAAAAGATTCAACCGGCAAAGAATGGACGAATGCGTTTGAACGCTTCGATGAGCAAGTTTCGTCAGAGAAAATTATTCAAGACCTTTTGCTTGAGTCACTTCTCTTTTCCGCTCAAACACAAGAACATATCGATTCACTTTGGGACAAACTCACACAAAACGAAGGCACCATTTTCAGGCGTTTCCTCCACGTTTTTCTCTATCGTGCAACAATTCCAAATAGCAAGATCATAAAACTAGCCAAGGAAAAAGGTTTTGATCTTGCGCTCGCAATTAACTATGACCGTGACCTGAAGTATTTGTATTGGTGTCCAGTCATACTTGCGCTGCATAAGCACAAAGCAGATTCACTGACATTGTTCAGATCTCAGATCGCAATAATCGCGAATGAATGGTTGCGAAAAACGCCCGTAAACTTTCCATGCAGAAAAGAATGTGCCGACCTTGCTGTCGAGAGCGCTACGTGGTTATATGAAACTGAACGATCTGGAACATTTGTGTCATCGGAAATAACGAAGATTATATACAAACCGCTCCTTGCAGCTATAAATGAAAAGACTTCAGAGGTAACCCAACTTCTCAGGCGACTTTGTAAGCGAGACAACTCTGACTTTCTTGAGAAAGAAGACAATAAGGATCGCCCAACGCCAAAATCGCGACCTGAAAAATTCAAAATACGCGAAGCGAAACCGTGGCAGCATGGACCTTTTGCAAGAGTCGATGACGGTTTAGAAGAAATCTGTTTAAATGAAGATTCACTTATTCCTGTTGTTCGTCACTCTCCACAGCTAGCTTCAGAGATTCTTCTCGCTTTACTAATTGATCCCCCAAAGGAAATATATTATGGCTATGATCATCACTATAAATTCGATATTAACGAACCGCGAAAATGGTTCCCACCATTTTACACACGCGGCCCATTCTTGAATTTTCTGCGAATACAGCCTAACGTCGCTATGGACACGATCATAGCGTTAGTGAATTTTATGACGGAGCGGTGGTCTACACGAATGAAGGGCGCCGTGCCACAAACACAATTAAATATGGATGGGTCACTCAAACAGTACATTGGCGACCAATCTGTATATTTTTGGTTCAGGGATGTTGGGTCGGCCCCGCATGCTATTGTATCTGCACTCATGGCAATTGAGAAATATCTGATTGAACAAATCGATGCCGACAAAAGCATCTCTCCTCATTTGGTTAGGATCTTAACAAACGGAAATTCTGTCTCCTACCTGGGTCTACTCGTCTCTATTGGAAAGTATAAGCCCGCGCTTTTCCTAAAGGAACTGAATTTGCTATTGTCCCCACTCGAATTTTATATCTGGGAACGAATGATGAACTATCAGGCATTCGGAGGCCACCAAATGATCGGATGGACAGACGCATCTAACTCAGCCCTAGCGAAGGAATGGCATGAGCTTCCACATCGAAAACAGCTAATTGAAACTACAGGCATGGTACTCAGCATCAATTATACCGAGATTCGAAAACAGTATGAACGGATAGTCTCGCAATGGCGAACAAGGACAGACATGCCTGAAGTCTTTGACGCTTACACTCAAAATCTCTTTCACTATTTTGATCCAAAAAACTTCACAATTCAAGAGCAGGAAGATAAACTGTTACTCATCTACAATGAGCCTCAAGAAATCACAGAAAAATTCAAGGAAGCCAGGCTGGAATTAGAAGAAAACAGCGACATCGATCTTTTTGCATTTCGCTGCTATAACTACATCAAAGATCAAAAGGTATTTTCCACCGATGAGATTGAGGTAATTTGGAGCAAAGTGCAATCATTCGACGCTTACGACGATGACAACCTTTACCACGCTCTTCGTCCTAAGCTTCATGCGATGTTTGGCGGGATCGTGATACTCCTCCAAAATCAGTCTCAGTTGAAGGAGGCTTCAAGTCGGAAAAAGTGGATCAATGATTTTGTAGCAAAGTCAGTTACAAACTGGCACCCAGAACGAAATGAATTCTCGACGCTCAGCATTGACTACCACTGGGAGCAGTTTTGCGCAAGTTGTTTACCCCTCTTATGGAAGGATGATTTACTTTCAGTACACATAAAAAGTGTCATCGCTGACTTTACTCTGAAAGCCAGCTACGATACGGTTAAGAAATTATTCGGAGCTCTTTCAAAATATTTTAAATGGTCTGATAAAGATTTTGTCCAACTCCAAAACCTGGTTATTGAAAGAGCCGTACGACCCTCAACTGAACTTTCAACAAAAACGGTACACAATAAACTCATCGACGACTTTGTCCGTGCAAAGTTTCCAATTGCCCTGGAAAACTGGAATAGCCGTAGACGGCCGACTCAGTCCATCCGTGATGACTCCCACTTAGGATATGCCCGTTATCATCGGCAACACGTACGTCGCGATTCTGGCTTAGATGACAAGCTGATTGCAAACGCTTTCTCTGACTTTCCTTTCGAAATAGATAGGAACGACAAGGCATCCTTTGAATATACCCAGATGTTGTGGACATATGTTGCAGAGCACCTTGCGTTCAAAATTGGCGAACCTGAAAATAACCGGCTCTTTAATTATGAGCTCAATACATTTGATACTTGGGCGCTCAAACGATTAGCGCATCTTGTTGTCGAACTTCACGAAGAGGATAAACTGGAGAAATATTGGTTGCCCATCTTAGCCTACGGAATAGCTGCGAAAGATTTTGCCGAACCATTCACAAGATATTTTTTCTTCTTTAACATCGAGGATAAGAAAAGGTATGACCGGTTTTTCAGACAATGGGATGCTATGCTGGAATTTGCATATACATCCGCCAATTGGAAAAGAAATGAAGTTAATTCTCGTGAGTACGATGAACTATGGGCGTCCATCATTGGCCTTTCGTATAATCAAATAGACATCTGGAAAACTGATCTGCAAGAATTCATCAAGCGAGGTAATCCTCAACTGAAGAAGTGGTCTTTAAAAAATGTCTACAACCAAAATGCCATCCGGAGAATTTTGCAATTGATCCGATCAATCTCGGGTGAGTCGTTTATAAAGGATGGAATAATTTTCGTCAGTGGGCACCTGAAGTTTCAAGAAGAAATTGCGAAAGTACCTGTGCCTGATGGACTTGTTCGTATTGGCTTCGAACACAATGACACACTTGCCTCTACGTTAAGACACTTATGGGAAAACAAGCGGCCCCTTATTAAAGATGATCCGCAACTTTTTACAGCATTCAAATTCTTAGTCACATATCTGGTTTCGATTCAAAATCCAATTGGCCTAGATATTCAGGACAGAATTCTCGAAGTCTAAGCGAATTCAAAGAGCCCATTCACTGTTTCGCGAACTCAATGTTCGAGCTTTATTCATGTATGTAGCCAGAACGACTTCTCGACAAAGCGTTGGTTGTTGTGTGTTTCCATTGTAACGGATGAACGGTTTCGCCCTTGAAGCTTCGCTTCCAGGAACCCGCTTTGATTCCGTTTCCTTCTGGCGCAGCAATGATCTTCACTTTCAGCTGCGACCATAAATTAATCCTTTACATCACGAACAAGCTGTATAAGCTTAAAAAAAGTCTGAGCCAAATTCATGTTTAAATTCACGCTCAATCTTTGTTTGCCAACGTTGATGCATCTCTCTCGTTAATGGATTGTCCCTAAGAATCATTGTGAGTCAATTTTACCTTCATGTGCATAAACAAATCCGCCCGGTGCCGTTCCATTGGTTCGTGTGGCTTAAGTTGTTCGATAAGCTGTAACTCCAGATGGTCCACGATCTCTGCTAAACCTTTAATCAATTCATTAACACTGATTCCCTTTGCTTCAAATGATCTATTTTTTTTGACTATACCAGTGAATTGGATGTTATTTAATTTTTCTTGGTTTTGCCCGGCAGATGGACTTGTTATGCTATTATTTACTTTCTCCTTATGGGTCACGGTTCCAGAATGAATAAATAGCAAGAAGCCCTCTTCTGACAACGGATCTTGTTTCGCATACCATGACAATGAGCCATAGATGGGAAGTTGCTTATCAAGAATGACCTCCAATATCCTTTCATCAATGTGCTGATTAGAATGTCTAAAGAGCTTTACATCGCGAATCTTATCGAAAAGGGGATCACTAAATTCAATATTGAAATGACGCGACACGACATTTGAAAAAACTGTTGCGCTATCAATTATCATCCATATATCTGCAAAAATCATCGGGCAAACAGATTCCCCACGAAGATTGCTAAAGCTGAAATCATATAAATTATTCTTTAGCCTTTCAAATGCGATGTCACAGATATCTATGCTATATCTTATAGCATCAAATATTACCACCTGTCGGGGAAGCAGTATCGTAGGAGGTTTTCGAAAATAAGATTCAGATTTTATGATCATATCATTATGAATTGACGCTAAGACTCAAATTCCATATACTCAATCCTGTTGGGCGATATTTGCTCAATCACCAGTACTATTGAATTGAAATAATCTTTGATGTTAAGGTTTAGTATCTCATCAAAAGGATAGACAGACTTAACTTTGTTTAAGTCTGTCGAGTGGCTTTTGAAATGCACAATGTCATCCCTTAATTTCTTGACGTAAAAAACTTTATCGGATAAAGTTCCGCTGATGTCAATTCCAATAGTTTTAAGGATCTTAAATTTCAGGTCCAACGAAAGTTTTTTCTCAATTTCCGTCTTACTCATTTCCTTACCGTTGACAACAGCCTTTTCTGGTAACATCTCATTCGTAAGCGCTTCAACTGCCATCATTAAAAAAACGATTACGGTAATAACATCACCAAACTTCTTTTGATGATAATTGTTGTCGCCCGGTAACATTCGCATTGTCCCAGCCTCATAGTTTGCCTCAAGCCAATCCTCTAAATTCACTATTCTAGACAGCGCACCATATGCTAAATGCAAAAACAGGCTTACCGTGTCCGGTAAATAACTGAAGTGGAAAGAATTCTTAAATCTCAAAGGCACACTCAAGAACAATTCTTTGGTTCCTGGTTCAATAACAACAAGATTGTTATTCCTCCTATTGTTCGGCATTTTATTAAACTGCTTCTTATTGTTCTCAACAGGATTGCCATCAAGGGGTGGGTGAACCGGAACAGAATGAATCGCTTCGTCTGTAACGGAATACGCAAATTTCTTTTTGATTTTAATCTCTTTGTACTTTTTCATAGACGATCTAACTTTTTGTTACAATCTTGGATCAACCTCTTCGCTTTCTAGTGCCAATACGCCAAACACACACTCATGCACTTTGCGCAAAGGCTCTCTCTTTACAAACCTCTCAAGGCCTTCAACACCTAGCGCAAACTCACGCAATGCTAAAGAACGTTTGCCAGAAAGACCGCGATTTCTCAGACGAGCCATGTTCTCAAGTGCTGTGTACTCCGGGCCATAAATGATTCGCAAGTATTCTTTGCCGCGGCACTTCACTGCAGGTTGTACTAATCCTTTCTTTCCAGTTGAAATGAAGTTGTAAGGCTTGATCACCATTCCTTCACCACCTTGGTTAGTAAGATCTATCCACCATTCAATAATTTCATTTACTTGCTGGTCATCGAATACATTAATGATTTTGTGATTCGTTGTCTGGAATAATTCAGGATCGGCATCGCAAATCATTTTGATGTTATTCATGTGCCACTCGTGATCCTTGTCCGAATGAGCAGCACCTTCTGTTGCAAGAATATGAAACGGGGCCAGCGTTAAATCATTAACTGAGTTTACAGGCCAGCAATAATGTTGGTATGCAACCTTGTAGTCGGTGATCATTTGTTGCTTCTGATGAAAGTTCACCAGAAGTTGATCAATTCCTTCGATGTTCCTGCTTGTTGTTTCTTTCAAGACCTCAACTACATTGGATAATGACGCAGTCGCAGCAGCACCAACAGAAGCATACTGATCTTTCAGCAACGCTTGTGCTTTTACAGACCATGGCATTAACTCGGTATCAAGACAAACCCAATCAGTATTCATCCGATCCCAGAAACCTGAATTTGTCAACGCGTTGTTCACTCGTGAAATAAATTCGCGCTCAAGGGCTGCGTCATTAAAGAAGTTTCTTCCTGTACGTGTATAGCACACTCCGATCCCTTCATTCTCGATACCGAAACGATTGCGAATCGCGTCCTCGTCTTTTCCCACTACCAACACAGCTCTAGATCCCATGTGCTTTTCTTCGCAAACAACTTTTTCAACATTCTGACTTCTGAAATACTTCAATGCCTCTACCGGATGTTCCAAATACCCCTCGATCTCGCTTGTTTCAGATGGCGACATGGTAGGAGGTAAATAGATCAACCATTTGGGATTAATGGCAAATCTACTCATTACCTCAAGTGCCGCGATTGAGTTCTCTTCGCGAACCGTCACGTTATTTCTCAACCTTGTGCTAATAATACGCTTCCCCGTTACATCCGAGATGTCGAGCAAATCGTCATGCTCTTGCTGATGTGTTAGTGCGCTTCCAATATTCTCAAAATCAATTGGTCGGACCGGTTCTTCATATACTTGTCTTGCTTTCACGGAAATAAGCTCTTCCTCCGGATAACGCAATGCAGTTAATCTGCCACCGAACACACATCCAGTATCGATGTCGATAGTTCTGTTCAGCCATTGTGCCTCTGGTACTGGTGTGTGCCCATAGACCACTATCGCTTTGCCTCTGTATTCAAGCGCCCAGTTGTATCTGACTGGCAAACCGAATTCATCAATTTCTCCGGTAGTCTCGCCATACAAACAGAATGACCGAACAGCACCGCTGCCTCGTCCTTGCATTTCTTCCTTCAATCCTGCATGAGCAACAACAAGCTTTCCATTATCGAAAACGTAATGGCTCACTAGACCATATAAGAAGTCTGCTATATCAGTCTTGAAGCGATCATCTTCTAAAGCAAGCTGTTCAACTGTCTTCTGCAAACCATGTTTCAACTGAACATTCTTTCCGTTCAGAAATTTCTGCAATTTCAGATCGTGATTGCCTGGAACGCAGTAAGCGGTGCCCGCATTCACCATGCTCATCACTAAACGCAAAACGTCAGGTGAGTTTGGACCTCGATCAACGAGATCGCCAAGAAACACTGCGGTCCTTCCGGCAGGAGGAATAACTTCAAAGCCAAAGCTCTTTTGCTTTGCTTCTGTTCTGTTAATGGCGTATCCTAGCTTGGTTAACAACTCTATGAGTTCATCAAAACATCCATGAACATCACCGATTATATCGAAAGGTCCAGATACTTCTTTCTTGTCGTTGTACAATTTCTCACGTGAAATCTGACAAATTGCGTCAATCTCTTCTGGGGACCGCAGAACATGGATATGCCTGAAGCCCTCATCTTTGAGTTTCTTCAAAGAGCGCTTCAACTGAGATCTCTGTTGAGCGATCACATGTCTGCCAAAACTCCTATCAGGCCGTAAATCGTTTCGATCTTCGCATATACGCTCTGGTATATCAAGAACGATTGCAACAGGAATGCAATGATATTCACGAGCGAGACGAATAATCGACGCGCGTGATTCCGTCTGAACATTTGTTGCATCGACTACGGTAAGCAATCCATTCTTTAACCGCTTTCCAGCGATGTAGTGCAGTAGTTCAAATGCATCTTCAGTGGCAGCCTGGTTATTCTCGTCATCGGATACTATTGCTCTACATCGATCAGACGATAAAACTTCGGTTTCTTTGAAATGCTTTCTTGCAAACGTTGACTTACCCGAACCACTGATTCCGATTAAGGTTACAAGTGAAAGCTCCGGTATCTTTAATTCTGTTGTCATTTTCTTAAAGTAAAAATTGCCATTTGTGTAGGAGCGCCAACACGCTCATGAACATCCCCAACGGGCTTAAATGTCACATCATATTCATTTCTTTCCGCTATTCCTTGGGCCCAAGCTTCGAATTCAGTTCTTGTCCATTCAAACCTGTGGTCACTGTGGCGCATGGAATCGGCAGCCATGGTTTCAAAAAGTTCGTTGTATTCGCGATTGGGTGTTGTTAGCACCACAGTTTTAGGTTTCGCAAATTGGAATACGACTCGTTCAAAAGCCTTTAAGCGATTCGAGTCAAGGTGTTCGATAACTTCAACAATTGCAGCCGCGTCAAAACCTTCGAGTCTTTTATCCCGGTATGTAAGCGCTCCCTGCATAATGGAAATCCGTTCCTTTTGCTTAGGTGCCATTTCATTGTAGTTCAGGCGATCCACCGCTTTCTCAAGAGTCCGATGGGATACATCAACTCCAAGAATTTTGTCCAACTGTTTTTCCTTCAACAGCATCTTCAACAACTTGCCTTCACCACAACCAAGATCTAATACTGATTTTGCACCGGAAGCAATTAATTCATCGCATACTATTTTCAATCTCCTGTCATGCAGCTTTTCCTTAATAACATCCACCTTATCTTCACCTTCATCATCCGTTTCGCTTATAGGTTGGTCATCTGTCAATCTTGCCAGTGCGTTTTTCGCTAATCCGCCAATATTCTTTAAGTATCGTTTTATAATTTGTTCCTTTTCCGGATGGCCTTTCAACCAGCCCTCGCCTTTTTGAAGAAGCTTCTCAACTTCATGCTGGCTGACCCAATAATGTTTTTCATTATCAAGGACAGGAATGAACACATATAAATGAGAAAGGAGGTCTTTCACTTTCTGATTGCCATTAAGCTTCAATGTGAAGTATTTACTCTGACCCCATTCAGGAAATTTTGCGTCAAGACTGTATTGTTCAAGTGACACTGTATAGCCCAGTGGTTCAAACAATCTCCTGATCAATAACTCACCGCCTTTTGAAGCAGGAACTACGGAAACGATAACCTCAAAAGGCATGACCAGATCAACCAGGTCAGGACGTTTCTCGCATTTGCCGTTCATGGCAGTTGAGAATGACTTGGCAATGGCTACGCTCATGAACGAAGAAGCTACATAAGGCCTATCGTTAACATAGTGACCAAGCGTAAAGGAATCTGGACCACCTTCACCAGACTTTCTTACAAGTCCAATAGGATCAATTTCAAGAAGTAATGCCACCGCACACTTTTCATCATCTGCATGGGGATAGAAAATGTGCGCACTCCCTTGCGATAGTTCAACAGACTGCAGCCTTGCCGGATGTTTGTGCAACAAATGGCTTAAGTCAGTTGCGGGTTTGTGCGTTGTAGTAATCGTTAATAACATATAATGCCTTTTTCAATATTATGGTGGCGGGCTAATTCCCGCCACAGTCCGCGTCATCCTTTATGACAGTCCAAAAATCTCATCAATATGCGCAGCCTTTTTGCGCAGTTGAAAATTATCTCCAGAATTTCCACCATTTTTTAGTTATTACCAGAGGTTGATACTCTAATTTGTCACATTCTCGATAATCCCTAAGCCTAAATCCAGGATTCTCAAGTTCCTGCTTTTCAAGTTCCCGGAGGAGATGCTCGCTATCACGCCTAAGCTCGATTAATACAGCTTCGAGATTGTTCCCATAGTATTCTATGTCTTCAATCTGATACATATAGTATCCAATGGGCTGGAGAAAAGTATATCCATCATAGCCCAGGTAATAAAAATCATATAGAATTCTATCTCGATCGTTTCTATTTGCGATCAGATCCCGAAGATTTGACTTGACTTTCCATAACAGGAATTCGTCCTCATCAAAGTACTTGAATATTGCCTTTTTGAATTGATACGTAAGCACCCGGCCAACTACGACTTTACAAACGATTAATTTACGTTTTGCTTTGTGATAAAAAAATTCATGAAGCATACACAAGAACAGATTCAGGGCGCTATCAAAGAGTGGCAACAGTCCGGACTCAGCAAGAAGGCATTCTGCCTCGAACGGGG